>Ga0307517_10002061_pt1 | contig 32728 bp, 16 predicted proteins | sample 23_EM_MG_FD_194515 | JGI IMG/M metagenome (GOLD analysis project Ga0307517, IMG submission 194515) | Populus trichocarpa ectomycorrhiza microbial communities from riparian zone in the Pacific Northwest, United States - 23_EM | ecosystem: Host-associated > Plants > Roots > Unclassified | place... | reverse complement strand
AAAAAAAAAGAATTAAAAAAGACATTGAAACGTCAGACACACATAGAGTCGTGACCGCTTCTTCTCTCTTCTGTCCCCAACGACCCAAAACCTCCAAAACCACAGCAGCCATGGCCGAAGCCATTGCAACCGCCGCCACCACATCCCTCTCTGTAAAACCCTCAAATCTTCATTCCCAACTCTTCCTCTCTTCCACTTCTTTCCCTATTATTCGATTGAACTCTCTCAAAAACCCAAACTTTCGGCCACTGGTAGTTTCCTCAACGAGCATCGAGTCAGCAGCCACCCAGAAACCTTCATCAAAAACCTCCTTTCTTGATCAAAGAGAAGGCAGCAGATACCTTCACTTTGTCAAATACCACGGCCTCGGCAATGATTTCATTTTGGTAATCCCCTTTTCCATAACATAACCAAAAATTGGAACTTCTCTTTTCTTTTTTATGCGTTTCTTAAGCTTCTTGGTTTGTTTGAGCCAGGTTGATAACAGGGACTCTAGTGAACCCAAGATAACTCCAGAGCAAGCAGCGAAGTTATGTGATAGGAATTTTGGGATTGGGGCAGATGGGGTGATTTTTGCATTGCCAGGGATTAATGGGACTGATTATACAATGAGGATATTTAATTCTGATGGGAGTGAGCCGGAGATGTGTGGAAATGGGGTGCGGTGTTTTGCAAGGTTTATTGCTGAGATAGAGAATTTACATGGGAAGAAACTGAGTTTTTCTGTGCATACTGGTGCTGGCTTGATTGTTCCTGAGATTCAAGAAGATGGGAAAGTTAAGGTTGATATGGGAGAGCCGGTGCTTAAAGCAGCTGATGTGCCGACGAAATTGGCCGCGAATAAGAATGATGCTGTTGTTAAATCGGAATTGGTTGTGGATGGAGTGACTTGGAATGTGACTTGTGTTAGCATGGGGAATCCTCATTGTGTCACTTTTGGCGTCAAAGGAGGGCAGGTATATACTTTTGGTTAAAACTTTGGCATTTGAGTGTTACGGCTTAACTGGGAAGGTATGATTGGTATTCTTTGCTGGTTAGTTATTGATGCTTTTTGTTTCTCTGTTTGTGATGACAGGATTTGCAGGTTGATTCATTAAATTTGGCTCAAATTGGTCCTAAGTTCGAACATCATGAGGTGTTCCCAGCACGAACAAACACTGGTTAGTACTCGTGGTGAAAAGTCTTGGATTATAACAGTTTCCAAAGCTTGATTATGTTGAAATTTTTTCCTGTTGCTTAAATTTTGGTTTATGGAAGGAGTGCCTGATAGGATATTGATTTGAAGTTTGAATTTTTTGATCTCATACATCCTTTGAATGATTAAAAATCTTGGCACTTTCATTGAATTGGTATCCTCTTATGATTTATGAATGATCTCCTGTCTGGTTTATTTTGAATGGATTAAAGTTCTGCAATTTTAGGGATTTTTTTTTTTTTGTGGAAAATTACCTGATCATATTGTAGTCTACTTAATTTTACCCTCTACCTCCATTGTTTCTAAAATTACAGAAAACATCCCGAACTTTATAAGTTTCTAATACTTTACATGGCGCCAAAAAAAATCAATAAAAAAAATCCGAGTATTTACAAATTTTCCATTTTATTTCATTTAAAGACTAAAAGAACCCCCGGTGCATCAAATTAAAGAAGAAAGTTATCGTTGCAATTTTTTTTTGCTGGACCACATTTCAACACTGATTTTTCTTCTCCTAAAAAACACACATTTCTTCTCCATAAAAAACACACAGCAAAAACTCATTTCTTCTCCACCAATTCCACTGCCAAAAATTCAAATATTCAGACATCAAAACACACATAAGCACTAGCCATAAAACACTGTTATAATTCTTCAACCCAACTATCAAAAATTCTTTAACCCAACTGCCAAAATACATCAACCACATTAATGCTGGCATGTCCTGGAATTATGTTCAGTAGCACACCAGTTATTTGTAGAATTTTTGCGAAGCATTAATGCTGGCTAGAAATGTTGAAAACAATGCATACATTTTCTTTTTCTTTTTCTTTAAAAAAAAAACTGAGAAGGGTGTAGAAATTGATTTAGCATTTCATTTTCAGCTCTGGTTTGTTAAAAAATGTTAAGAAAGCGTTATTGAATTCCTGGCCCAAAATCCTATAAGGAGAGATTTAAGTCTTTGAAAGAATTCATCGAACAAATGGCAATCAATACACATTGCAACAACCCTTGTAATCCTCGGAGGGATAAAATTGAGAAATTTGCAGCTGGGTTATGAGCAAAATGATTATAGAAGGCTCCTTCTCTTTTATCAAGTATATTCACCTTCTTGTTACATTTCTGCATAAAGGTTCTTGCGCTCATAAAAATATTTATAACTCAAGAGACAAACAGAGCAATGCTTTGCAAGAACACTCGTGATTTAATTACAATAATCTAATTCATTTACAGACATAATCTACAGAAATATAAACCGGGTTTCTTTGTTTACTCTGTTGTGATAGATAAAACAACTGAGTCAGCTCCGATAAAAGCTCCACAGAGTAGGCAAATTGACTAAGTGACAAGCCACTTATTGACAAGCTCATAATGAAAACAATGCTAACATTGTGGCAAAACTTGTAGGGTCTGAACAAAAACCTATTTGGATTCTGAATATCAAAGTTTGAACAAAAAAACCTGAATTTTTAGGGTTTTTTAGCATTGGGATCTACGGTTCAACAGCTACAAATTTAGGTTTTTTTGGCTAAATCAAGGCATAAAATCTATATTTTAATGAAATAGCAATATTTAACAACTAAACCTGCTAACAATGATTATAGAAGTCTTGATTCAAAAACAAATTGAGACATACCTTTTTGTTGCTGGGTTCCAGACGACAAACACTAGAGAGAGAGATTCCAACAGTTGGTGATGAGAAGAGACAACTCATTTCCAAAAGAAAAGAAATTGTCCAAGATAGTCGAATACAAACGACATAATTTGTGATTTTGTGATCAATTTAGGTTTAGAAAGAGAATTTTGATTATGAAGAGAAAGAAGTTGTAAAAAAGAGAGAGAAGGTTTAGGATGTCATTTAGGTTTTTTTTGTATATAATATAGATGGAGTTATTTTGGTCATTTCAATCGATTTGAGATTTTTCGTTGACTGAGAATGTTTTCTATAAATTTTGCAAAGTGTAAAATTAAGTAAACTATAGGATGGTCAGGATAGTTATCCCTTTTTTATCTATGAAATTCTTATATTTTGCATTTTGCAACTTGAAAAGTATTTACAGATGAAATTACATAAAAAAACAAACCAGAAGTTGTGTTGTTTCCTGAAGTTGTCTTTGATGACTTTGATAATCTCAAACCCACTCTAGTGTGCATGCACTGCTCTCTGCCATCACATGCATGAGTGAGCATGTGAATTTGCCTGCATTGATGAGATATTTGTGCCTGCATCCTCAAGCAGAAATATTTCATAAATCTGGTGATCAGTACTTCTCTGCTGTCTTTTGACCATTCTCTGTGGGATCTCATTGCTAAAATTTATTTCTGTCATCTTTTTATTTAATTTTTGAAATGATTTGCAGAGTTTGTGCAAGTCTGTTCCCCTTCACATCTCAAAATGCGTGTATGGGAGCGTGGGGCAGGTTAGTTTGCCATGGACATTAATGGATATATTCATGTATTCTGCAGTCATAGTTCATAAATCACGTGTTGCTACCATGTTGTTTCGAATCTACTAATCCTTAATGATTGTTTGAATGGAATACTCACATTATGGCTCTGTGATTGTAGGAGCAACACTAGCCTGTGGAACTGGGGCCTGCGCAACAGTTGTTGCGGCAGTTCTAGAGGGAAATGCTGGGAGGGTAAGTTTCAGATTAGAAGTTTAAACTTGCCTTCAGATTATCTAGCAAGTCTTTGAACATCTTCTATTTCCAAACAAGATTCATTTATTTGAAGCTCAGAGCTTTCCTAGAGTTATTGTTGGAAGCTAACTATTTTGATTTTTTTTTTTTGTATTAGATATCTGATCAGTAATTTTTTGTCTTCTCACACACGAGTTGCCAATGTTCTTGTTAAACAGAATTGCACGGTTGATCTACCTGGAGGTCCACTGGAGATTGAGTGGAGGGAGGAAGACAACCATGTGTACATGACTGGCCCAGCTGAAATGGTGTTTGATGGATCAGTACCCCTACGATATCTCTTAGAATGAAGATTGATTTATTCTCTTACCTGAAACTTAGCATAAACACTAGTCGTTAATCCTAAAACTGCTACAATAACGTTTGTGTTTCCCTGTGTCTCACTAACTGGTATCGAGTGTCGAGTCATTCGAAGTTAAGTTTTTTAGCTAGAGCGTTTCATCACAAAGAAGAAGCCAATTGTACCAGCAGCTTAAGGGGCCTGAAGATATAATCCCCCGGTTGGTCCTCATTCTGAAGGTCCATGGCAAACTATTTCAGTTGCTGTTATGCTTTGAGACGAGAGCTGCCCCTGACCCTGTTTATGTGAAATCACTGTGTTATGGACTTATTTCCTCGATACCATTTCACATTACTATTCAACATCGTGTTTGAGCTGCAATGTTCTATCTGTGTTATGCTTGTCTAATGATCCATTGCTATTTTGATGCTCTGCATGTGTTTTCTGTCTCTCTACTTCTAACTCTGGTCAATTTTCGTTGTATTTCTTCCCTAATTAGAGCGTACTTGGGTCCATGAAACGTGATTATGTTTCTTTAATCCCTCTCTAGGCTTTTAACACGGCCTTAAATGACTAATCTTGAAGTTCTATTACTAGCCAAGGCTATGCTTGTCAAGAGAGACGGACAAGGGGAATGATGGATCGTCTAAAATGGAAGATCCATCTAAATTGAAATCATGAGGTATAGAATTAACTATTAAGGAAGCATTAGTGGGATTTTTCGGGTTCTTCTTCCGGTCCTTGTTTTTATTGTCAAGGAGAGAATAAACTCAATCTCTTCCATGCAATCTCTTTACTTTTATTTATCCTTCTTCCTGTCCTTCGTGCCAAATGAAGTGGTGGTCTATCTGCACTAAAATTCAGCACGAAGTGCACAACTCAAACTGTAATGCAATTATTTTCTTCTAGGAGGTCAAGGCTAATACCTTGCTGGTTTCATTTCTAACAAAATGTAATCAATTTCTTTAGCTTAAGCAAATTACTTCAACAAATCATAGAACATTTTAGTATTGATCGTCTAAAACCCTTCTCCTTTCTCCACGCGTACTTCCATGTGTCTGCACCCATCTACTCTTCGTGCACCTTCTCTTGACACCTCGAAATTTCTTCCACCACGTGTCCTGCACCCATACAACCTTAAAAGTCAGTACTCTATATGAATCATCTTCATAAACCAGCTTCAAATGAGGGTAGTGAACTTGACAAAACCCTATCAAAGCTAAGCTTGTGGTAGTAGTTAGTGATGGCTGATGAATTCAGGCTGGTATCACCTGAGATAGATAATGAAGGAAGGTTACCAAGGAAGTACACGGGAGAAGGTCAAGGTGCAAAAAAGAACTTATCTCCACCAGTTGAATGGTACAACGTGCCAGAAGGAACCAAGAGCCTAGCTCTTGTGGTGCAGGACTTGGATATATCAGACCCTGATGGCCCTAATGTGCCATGGCCACATTGGGTAGTGGTTAACATACCACCTCATGTGAAGCGTCTTCCTGAAGGTTTCTCTGGAAAAGAAGAAGAGTTTGGCGGTGAATATGCTGTGATCAAAGAAGGGGTTAATGGCTGGAAGCTTCCTGGATGGCGTGGACCTGTCCTGCCAAAACACGGACATAGGTTTGAGTTCAAGCTCTATGCTTTGGATGATGAATTGCATCTAGGAAACAAGGTGCGTACATATTTAGTTAACTGGTATTTCCATTTTTTATTTGTTTCTTAGGTTCTGTTAATTTATGGTGGATGAGATGCAGGTGACAAAGGAGAAGCTGGAGGAGGCAGTTCAAGGGCATGTACTAGGAGAAGCAGTCTTGAAGTGCAGATTTTGATCCTTTGTGTATTGCAAGCTATAGCCTTGTATCTTCGTTGGGGAGAAGGTGGCTGATCACAATGTTTTAATTTAAGCCCATGAATTTGGTTGTCATTCAAGAAACAAGATTGGAGGAGTTGTTATATTTCTGTTTCAAGTTTCTTGTAAGGCTATTAATAGCCAACTCATTGTTTCAGTTCAATAAGATAGCCTTTTCAAATTTGCTTATCCTTCACAAGAATCCATTATTTCTTACATCTGGTATTAGAGCCCAAACGTGTAGACTGTAGCAGTGAGAATATGATGACAGAAAGCAGTAGTTTTTATTTGATGGGCATTATGAACAATGGTCGATGCTCATGGAGGACTTTCCGAGATTAAAGGAGTTCTGGAACTTGATAGAGGATGGTATTCCTGCAGTAGTGCTCACACTCGGAAAAAAGAAAGCTATTGAATGTTAAAGTAATTCAGATGAAACATAAAAGGAGGCTAGAATTCTCAATAATATGTTTATTATGAGTGCTTAAGTTAACCTAAATACAAAGGAATTATATATAGGTTAAACTGAAAATACTATTCTACCCTTAATAAATAAAACTAGATAAATATTACTTAACATCTCCCCTCAAACTCACGATGCGGCATCTACAAGCATCGAGAGTTTGCCAACTAGAAAATGAAAACGAGATATGGAATGCGTCTTGGTAAAGAAATCTGCAATCTGCAAGGAAGAATGAACAAAAGGCAAAGTAATGGTGTCATGCTTGAGATGATGACGAGTAAGATGACAATCGATCTCAATGTGCTTAGTTCGCTCATAAAAACCGAGTTGTGAGCAATCTGAATAGAACTCTGGTTGTCACAATTCATAGGAGTAGGATGAGAAAAGAAAACTCTCATATCAGCAAGTAACCAACGTAACCAAACAATCTCTTTGGTAGTAGATGCCATGACAGAAGCTGAAGGAAAGTCGAAATACCAGATTTTGCAGAAGCGGAAGACAAAATATCACTCCAAATTTTTTTGCAGAAACTTAACTCAAATACCAAATTGCAGAAACTGAAGAGAAGACGAAATACCAAAACAATTGCAGAGACAGAACAGAAATACCAAATTGCAGAAGCTGATACCAAATTGCAGAAGCTGAAGAGAAGACGAAATACCAAAACAATTGCAGAGACAGAACAGAAATACCAAATTGCAGAAGCTGAAGAGAAGACGAAATACCAAAACAATTGCAGAGACAGAATAGAAATACCAAATTGCAGAAGCTGATACCAAATTGCAGAAACTGAAGAGAAGATGAAATACCAAAACAATTGCAGAGACAGAACAGAAATACCAAATTGCAGAAGCTGAAGAATCTAAAATAATGTTTCAGATATTAATTCTTCAGCCGCAAGCACAAAACTTGATCTTCATCCTCCATCTTTTAATAGGTCAAACAACCCATGTCTGATGTTTTGAAAAATGAATCTGAAGTTAAGCTTCAAAGGAATGCATTGAGCGTGTTGGAACATCCTACAGGGAATGAAGTGGATGATGATAACGATTTTGATACGAGCAGTGGCTCTAACATTGGTGAACATGATTTCTACAAGGGCAGCGAGTTCCATAAAATTAACAAGCCAAGGGTTCGATCAACTAGGCTCTGATACCATGTTAAAGTAATTCAGATGAAACATAAAAGGAGGCTAGAATTCTGAATAATATGTTTATTATGAATGCTTAAGTTAACCTAAATACAAAGGAATTATATATAGGTTAAACTGAAAATACTATACTACCCTTAATAAATAAAACTAGATAAATATTACTTAACAATTTCAATGTATTTTTTTTGAGTTCCGTGAAGTAAGAGCAGGTCACGCACCACCCGATGATGTAGACCTAATTCTTACGACCCATCTCCAAATGAACCACTGTGGTTAGTGGCACATTTAAATTCTCTGTGGAGGGTAGAAGCAAATGACACAACGAGACACCAAAACAGAATAGGAGCCCAACCTTTTCATTAATGATATTTATTTTTCTTCTCTAATGATAAGTTTGTTCTTCATCATTAATTTAATCTTTATTAGAGGTTGATATAATCAGATTTATAAATATTTTAAATCACCAAATATGTGTTCGTTAACACAAGTAACAACAAAATATAAAATAAATCTTTACAGTTAATCTCTAAACACAACATGTTATTTGAAATCCTTGAATTGAATTTAGTTCACGGTATTAAATCAATTTTTATGTTTGGAATTATTTTTTAGTGTATTGATTTAAATTTTAAATGGAATTCAATTCAAAATATTAGGATTAAATCAATTCTTGTGCTCAGAATTCTTTTTGAGTATATTAATTTAAATTTTAAATGGAATTCAATTCAAAATATTAATTTTAAGATGAATTATCTTATAAAATCCGAGTTTGAATTGCATTGAATTGGTAGATTTAATTCAATTCTTTTATATTTGAAACTATTTTGAATATATTTATTGGAATTCAAAATAAAATTTAATTTATATAAAAAAATGCAAAAGCAAAAAACCATCTGATTTACTTTAGTAATTTTTCTTAAAATTAATATAAAAAATAATATTTTAAAAATATCCATTTCTTTCTCTGCATAATACCTCTTCTTATGTGGTCTACATTCCTGCTGTATAATAGCAATCGGGGCCTAACAAGGTTGAAATAAATCATGTGGTGTGCGGGGATTATTTTTCCTGGAAACTTAAAAGAACACTTTATTTTGCTCAACATCTTTTTCCCTGGGAATTATGGAATTCATTTCGTCTTCTCTGCAAACATCACAATCAGCTGTCCATTGCACTTGATATTTTTATAATCTCTCTTGCGTTATTGTTTTAATGGTTGCCAGAACTTTACTTGATCATGATAAGAATTACTTGTTCTCTAGGAGTTCCCTGCCTTCAGTGAACTCACCTGGCTGTTGGTTTGCAGAACCTGTTACAGCAACCACAATTAATACGGATGTGAGTATATTTTGGTTTCCCTGTGATAAACTAATTTATTGCATGCTGCTCCTATGATTATGTGAGTTTTAAATGATGCTTTTTTATTTTTATTTTTAATAAACTAGTCTTTTCTAACAAATGGACGGGTTATCCATGTCTGTCATCAAAAGCTGATTACTGGGTTCTTTAGCCATTCAATATACAGGTATATATGTTGAAAATCTTCTTGACTCCATTGCTCTTATGATTTTTTTTTTCTTACTGTCCTTTTACAAGTTTTAATATTTTTCCTCTATGCCGAGTAGTTTGAGGTTTACTTGGTATATATCACAAGTTGTTTGAGTGTTTCATCTCTTACTCTTAGAAATAAATTTTCCATACTATGATAATTGAGTTTTATATCATTTTAAATAAATATAAGTGTCATTATAACAAAAAAAAAAAATTTATGCAATTAAAACTAATTTTTAAATTAATGACAAAATAGTTAAGATTGTCAATTCAATTTATTTTCATAAATATTCTAAATAGTATAATTAAATTTCAATATGTGGTTAATATTTTATTCTAAATATAAAAATTATAACAAATTATCAATTGAATTCAAATTTGCTTATTAATTGAATTCAATTTAGTATGTGATTTGATTCTAAATAGACTAAAAGCAAAGCATGCCATGCAGGGCTACATATCCACATTGCTACTCCTATGCTGATGCTCCTGCTCACTCACTGCACCACTTATCTTCTCCATCACTTACTTTTCACACTCAACATACTTCTCTCCTTCTGCACTTACTAATTTAAATATTGAAGGGGTTTTTTTTTTTTTTTTTTATTTCGTCAAATAACTTGTTTTGCTAGAAAACTCATGGGAATCACCACGGTACCAATGGTTAACCTTAGTCACTCCATTAGATAAAGACACAGTCATGAAAAACCAAATCTAATCTAAACTTTTTACGATTTCATCAATACCATTGGTCTATCATCTAAATCTAAATGACCAATGGAGGGCAATCACTCAGTATAAAAAGGCTGTTTTGTGACCGAACATTGGCAAATGTATATTTACAACATCTTACCTAATTGTTTTTTGAAAGTAATCATGAAAATGAATAAAAAGAGAGAAAGCAATCTAGAAGATAAATGAAGAATTTTTAAATGAGAAAGTACTAGTGAAAAAAATTCAAATAGAGAAAGAATTATAAAAGGATGACAATAAGAAATTAGAGGGAGAAATATAATGAAGCAAAATAAGGGAATGTGAGATGGATAAAAGAGAGGATATGAGAGGGAAATTTTTTTTATCTAAACACTCTAAAACAATTAGGGTTTTTTCTGTGGTGCTTTATTATTCATATGAATAATAATCACCTTAATATATTTTTCTTACCCGTTTTATAATAATTTCATGTTGTAACTTATGTCATCACTATTTTTGACCCTCTTTTCAACCTATTTTCAAAAAACTTGGAAAAATATATAAAAATACCAAAATTCTCAGAAAATACATTTTTGACACGATTTGACTAATTTATGGTCATTTCATGATTTTTGACTATTTCACGTATTATTCTTGTATTGAATTTTTTTAAATAAAAATATTCAAAAGGAAAGAAGAAAAAAGAGAAAATCATTCCAATAATTGTTTTAGTGAGTAAAATGTAATTGAAAATAAAAAAAAACCTAATTTAGTTAAAAAATTATAAGTGCAAAGAAAAAAAAGAGAGGGAAAATGAAACTTATCTTATGCGAGGGAATTTTAAAAATTTGAAAGGTGAAATAACTCTCAAGAAGAATCAAGAAGCTGGAAGAACTCTCCAGAAAAATAAAAACAAATGATAGAAAGGTGGAAGGGTTGAGAATGTTCATCATAGTATAAATAGACATACACACCTACACCCCTCACACTCCCGTATACAATATCTTTCATCATTAGGGAGCGACAACAACACCGAAAGAAACAACCACCGGTGATTGATAATTATTCTAGTAGCGAAGGCCAACAACACTTGACAACATCAATGCAGTGGACAACGCGACAAATTCTCCTCTTCACTGTCGGCAGACTAGCAACCACACCAACATCAACCACACTAAGATCAACCCTAAGGTTAATTATCCTCACTGTTATCTCCTTCTATTTTCAACCTAAATGTCAAGCTCTGTCCTTCACAACAACCCTAGATTCACGCCTCAACCATAAAAATTGCTATTATAAAAAATCTTCCACGCAAGAACTTACATGAACTTACATGTGATCTTGTTGGTCAATTGCCACTCAGGTTATCAGCCAACACGCCTCCATCCACGGTTACACATGGTCCACACGTGCCAACACTGTTTTGGTAGTCTCCAATAGTTTCTCAGTTGTTCTACCACTATTCTAGCAATCATTCAACCTTGATTTTAGTATATCTTAGACATTCCAAACATCTCGGAAGGTCGATTCATAAACTCAAACCGTTTTTTTTATAAACTGCTAAAATGTTGTGAAACTTGGGATAAAATGCTTATTGTTGTGCATGCTATTTGTATTGTTTGGACATTATTGATTTGAATTGATATGTGTTTGTGATTTGAGATGATTTTCATGAATATTGGATTGGATTGGACATGAATATTATGAGAACTTATTTTGAATGATTGAAATTATTTTGTCAGGGGCTTGTTAAATTTGTTCAATATTTGATTTGATTTTGTTTTTATTGTGATTAAATTTGGATTGATTAATTTTGAATTTTTTTATTGATTGGGTGGATGTGATGAATTTTTGGGAAGTTATAATATGAGTTGGTTATGTGATTTTAAGAAAATGATGTACTAATCACACTATGGATATATTATTGAAAAAATGATAATGATGAAGAAATATGCATATATAAAAAAATGTGAAAAAATAATTAATCAACCCAAGATGACATGATCTAAACTTAGGCCCTGTCTACTAGATGTTGATTAATAAAGAAAAATAAGATAATAATAAAAATGTTCTCGTATTAATTGTTCTTATTAATTGTTAACCGGCCTAAGATTGAATGGTCTTATACTAGGCCATGTCTTTCAAATATCAATTATTGGATAATATGATCAATGAATTAATTTTTTCTATGTATTATTAATCGACCCAAAATGATATGGTCCAATATTAGGCCCCGTTCTTTATATGTTGATAAGTGAATAATAGTACCAATTAATACATGATCTCTAGGACATTAATTAATAATATCTTTGGTCACCACATAATCATTTTATTTCACAATTTTACAAATTCAATTCAATATTCCTATCATTTATTAAGTAGCCCAGGATGGAATGGTTTAATAACGGGCCTTGTTTTCTGGACGCTGCTTAATGGGTAAAATGACTTTTTCTAACCATAGTAAGTCTCATATAATGGTGTTCCCATCATTTCTAAAATTAGACCCTGTCCTTCGAACATTATTTAGTCAGTTGAACATGATCATGATATCCTAACCTCTTATTAAATGATTTTATCATATGTTAAAAGACCTAGGATGGAATGGTATCGTAATAGACCATGTTCTTCAAATGTTATTTAACATATAATAGAGCTAATTAATATAGTCCACCAAAAAACCTAGGATGGTAAGGTCTAACATAAAACCCTGTCATTTGGACTTTGTTTTGTGGATAATGATAGTACTTTAAATAATATACATACCAGTTTAGGAAAACCACATTAAAATACATTTATCATTGAAAACAAACAACATTGCAACTTATCTCAAGTAGTATGTGTAAGATGATGTCTATCTTACCTATTAAATAATCAACCCCTTACCGAGAAGCTTTTAAGACCAGTTAGGGTTCCTAGTTACCATAAAACTAGGTGGTGACTACTTTTCCTTTTTTTTACCCCTTTTACTTATCAACTCGCCTCAATGTCCACATGCGACATAATGATGACTCCACTGAGGTTCCATAAAGACTTAGCTTATTTATTGTTTTTCAATGATGATGTGATTAGTTTTATTGTGTTTGTTTGCCTAATTTGGTTAATTCATTAATTTATACTTTATGCATTGTTTTTTGGAATGCATATAGAGTTATGCCTATGCACACAAAACACAACATTTTCATTTTACCATTACCAAAGCCATAGGATTAAAAGAGGAAGTAGTGGTGCCTCAATGGTCTTTGGCCTAGGTAACATACATGAAACCACCAACTTCCATTGAAATTCTACTTGGACATGGATAGTAGGTCGATGTGTTATCACCCCGGTCTATGCATTTGTACCCTGTAGGCCTTGGTTCAGCGCATCAAGGTTGTTCATCGAGCAATATAAAACCCTTTTTGAGACTAATTTAGTTAGCCACCCTACCCTACATGTAATGGCTAGAACCCTTTCTTAGGTTATTTCCTGGTATTATTACCACTCCATATTCAATTTGTTATTTCTATGAATATTTTTATTTAGAATAGTTAGTTTTTGAGTTTTACAGAAAGAGAAAATGGGAAACAAATACAAATAATATTTTGAAAGCTCAGTTTTCTCAAATTCATGGACGACAAATAAAGAGCTTTTTTAGAGCAGAACCATTAGAGGGAGATAAAATTAATGAAAAACAAGATAGCTAGTTTCACCTGGTTGTTTGAATAGATTCACCAGATAAGGTCATCAGGTGAAGGTCCTTCCATTAGGGAGAACATTTTAGACATATATGGTCCTTAGCACAATCCTATAACTCTTGGATGCACCACCTGATTTCCACCCACTTCTAACAAGAGATCTTAGTCCTACTGGGCCATTTAATCCAAGATTTCAAGGAGTGACATTTGATGTTTAGCCACTGAAAGCTTTATTTGTGGTGACACTGCCATATTAAAAGACAAAAACTACTCCCACTTTTAAGCCTAATATGGAAAAAACTTTGAAGCCAAAAGTTGGGTTAAAAACCGAGAAACTCTTAGCAATTGAAGATCATTTAAAGGAAATTAAAGGAATGGATTAGTTTGATTCCATGAAAGCACATGAAATGTTCATAGTATCAGATATTGTCATACCACAAAAGTCCAAAGTGCCTGACATTGTTATGTATACAAGAGTTGAATGCCTAAATACTTATTTAAAGATCTATTGCAATAAAATGACTGAAGTGATTAAAAATGGTAAGCTCCTAATTCATTTCTTCTATAAGAGTCTGAGTGGTGCTGTCTTGACTTGATGTATGAACTTGGATGAAAATTAGATAAAAAAGTGGAGAGATTTAGTTGAAGCATTCATACATTAGTGTAAGTTTAATATAGAAATGACTTAAGTTGATCTAAACTTTAAAGCATGGAGGAAAAAATAATGAGTCCAATAAAGAATATAGTCAAAGATGGTGTGGTATGGCAGCACAAATTCACCCTTTTCTATTAGAAAAAAGGAGCTTATCTCCATTTTCATTTACACCTTCAAACAACAATACTTTGAATACTTGATTGGTAATTCAATAGCATATTTTATGGATATTGTGACTACAACAAAAATGATTGATCGAACCCTAAAATTAGGAAATATAAGAAATTTAGTAGTGAAGTTTGATTTTCATTTACATCATGCTAAATGATGAATCAAAAGATAATTTTCAAATATGGAGCATTGATAAAAGACATTCTCATTTTACACATTATCCTACCTGGTCATAACAAGCACCATCGAGTTTTATGGCATCATCAACTTCTCAAGTGCCATTATCTAAGATTGACATCCCTTTATTGCTCAACATTGTTTACCAACATCTCTTAGTGCATATTGATCCTACCTTAACAAATCCCATATAACCACCAAACCTAATGTGTTATAATCCAAACATAAAGTGTGACTATCATGACAAGATTTTAGGCCATTCAATTGAAGATTGCAAGAATTTCATATATCACGTTCGGAAGTTGGTAAGCCAAGGGTATGTTGTATTTGTGAATAATAAACCATTTTGTATTGAAGAAATCATAACTTTGTTTCTCTTCAATAAATTTTTTGGGACTATGTTGCGTCTTTCAGTGAAATTTATTCTTTATCTTTGTCATATGATTGTTTTGAGATCAACAAATGTTCATTTTATTTCCATCTATTATTGGATATATATAATGACAAATTCATTTAAAGACTTTTAAAATTGATCAAATCCCAAGACATATAATATGAGTGCTAGGGGCAATACTTCATTTTGCATGTCAAAATATTTCCTCTTATATTTAATAAGCCTTAAAAATATGAAATCTCGCTTCAAACCCTTTTGACCCTGAAATACTCATTTTTTTTTCACTCTTAATGAATCTTAATAGTGAGAATCTTGCTTGAAATAATACAATTTTGCCCCAAAAAAAAATCAAATAATTTGATGTCTTAAATAATGATAAACAATGCATATTTGGGTCATAATCCAACCTATCCCACCATTTTCTTTTCTAAGGTTAACCTTATGGTTTTCCTAATCAATAATGATCTTCAATAAGGTTAAGATTTATCAATATAGATAGATTTAGATTTTGAGATGAAGAAAGACCATCTTTGATATATCTTTCACAAATAAAATTTATCCTTTGTTATCCCTATTTGAGCCTAAAATATGTTTTTTTGATAATAACCAGAACTAGGATCACCCCTCATTTTGGGAGCATGTTTTGGAAGTCCTAGATAATTAATGAAATTCTCTAAATGGAAAGAAATAAGAAAATATGAAAGGGACAAAAGTATTATATAAGAGAGTGAGCAAATACTCTAATAAAAATGAAATGATAAAAATAAAAATAAAAAAAGATGAAGTTATTTTTAAATGTACCTAATGATAAACACATTTAGATCAATTTGGGGCAATTTAAATCGAAGAGACCTTTTGTAATGACAATAGCCAGTTAATGACCTAAAGAGCTCCAATATATGATATGAGTAGTAAAAGACACATCTGAGAATGATGGTGATGCATATATGTTTTTTGATGGCCATTGGAAATATAAATATGGCTAGATTGGCTGGGGTAATCCTATTTTAAGAATGAAGCAATCCATTATGATATCATTCAAAATGATGAAATGAAAAACACTTTCATTGGTATGGTGTTGATTCCTTCACGAAGATAATGAAAAATAAGCAGTATTGAACATATATCCTTATATGAAACTTCAAGGTGATGACAAGTATAGGCAATATGGGCCAAATTAAGATGATGTACTGATTGTGCCCATCCAATGATAAAAAATGGAGTCCATGGAAAGATAAACTTATGGTGAGCCTAAATAGAACTTCTTTCCTTTGAAAAAAACCCCATCCAAGCCAATGCCAAAAGATTTCAAAGACCTAAATGACATAAAAAGAAAATTGAGCTTTCAAAATAACAATTTATGTCTTTCTATTGACTTTAAGAGGTAAGCTCTATAACTAAAATCAGAAAAAAAAAATTCCGATAATCTTAAGCTAAATGCTCTAATAGGATGTTAGTTTTTAAAAGCAATGTACATAGGTGAAAATTTATTTTAATTTTAGCTTTAAATTCTTATTATCTCAATTGACAATATTTTATTGAGTATGATCCCAAAGAAGGTAAATTTTTTGATCAAGCCTCGCCATCAAGTCAACTTGTAGATTAACCCTGCAATCAGGAGATCAAATCTTGCAATCAAGAAATTCAACCATGCAATCAAGAGAATTAGCACTACCATTAGATCAACCCTGCAATTAGGAGATCAAACCTTGCAATCAAAAAGTGAAGCGCTGTAATGAAAAAGTTGAACCCTGCAAACAGGAGGTCAAACCTTGCAATTAGAAGATCAAACATTGTAATCTAGAAGTGGAGCCCTGTAATCATAAAAAAAGGGTTAGCCTACCATCAAGTCAACCTGTAGATCAACCTTACAATCAGGAGATCTAGCTCTGTAATTAGGAGATCAAACTCTGCAATTAAGAGAAACAACCTTGTAATCAAGAAGAAAAAGCCCTACCATCAGGAAGTTTTGGTTTCAGCTCTACTATCAAAAGGTTTATAGCTAAGCTAACTTGTTTGAATTTCATGTTGAGGTTGGTCACTTGATAATCATACCTTCTCAACATTGGTCACCTAACAATTGGACCATTTTTTGTTTTTTTTTTGTTTCGAGGATAGTCATCTCTTAATGACCACTTTTATTTATATGGATCCCAAGTTGATCCCTTCTCAATTGAATGGATCCTATATTGATCCCTTTTTTTATGGATCTCAAGTTGATCCTTTTTTATCCATATCATTCCTAAGTTGACTTTATTTATATGGATCCCAAGATGATGCTTTCATAGATCCTATGTTGATCTTGATCCCAATATGATCCTTTCATAGACCCTAAGATGATTTGGATCCTAAGTTGATCCTTTCATAAATCCCAAGATGATCTGGATCCCAAAATGATCCTTTCATAGATATCAAGTTAATCTAGATTCCAAGTTGATTTAGATTCCAAGTTTATCCTTTTTTTATATGAATCCTAATTTGATCCTTTTGATATGGATCAAGAGTTGATCCTTTTATTACATGGATTCTGAGTTAATCCTTGTAGTTATATGGATCCCAAGTTGATCCTGTTTCATATAGAACCTAAATTGATCTCTTTCACATGAATCCCAGGTTGATTCTATTTACCAAGTTGATCTCATTTGCATGGATTCGAAGATGATCCTTTCTTTTACATAAATCCCATATTGATCCCTTTATTCTTTATAATAATCCCAAGTTTTATCCATTCATTTATCATTTTGTTTAGTACTTCTCTTACAAAATTTACCATATAAAGTCAAGGAAAAATGAATTTTTCTTTGTATTTGCACTGTAAATCTTGTAATCAAGGGGCAACAATCATCACTCATTTTTTACCCTCTATTTTCAACATATTTTAAAATAATTGGAAAAATATAAAAAAATAACAAAATTCTCAGAAAATATGTTCCAATTTCTTATCATTTTCATAATTTTTTACCATTTCATGTATTGTTTTTGTATTGATAAATGTTTTAAAAATATAAGAAATTATAAGAAAAGAAGAAAAAAATTATTCCAAGAAAAAGATTTTTTTAGTGAATAAAATATAATTAAAAAAATAATAAAGACTAGTTTAGTTTAAAAATAATAAATGCAAAGGAAAAAAAGAGAGGGAAAAACAAAGTTGTCTTATGAGAGGGAATTTTAAAATTTAGAAGGTTGAATAACTCTTTTAAGGAATCAGAAAGGTGGATGTACTCTCTAGAAAAATCAAGAAAGTGGAAGAACTCTATGGAAATATAAGAAAAAATGATAGAAAGTTTGAAGGGTTAAGAAGGTTCATTATAGTATAAATAGACATACACACCTACACCCCCCCACACTATAACATTCCAACAAAAAAATACCCCACACAAAAAAACTTTTCCCTCATCTTTCACCACACACCAACACCCTGTACATACCAAAACACTATATTAAAAAAAATAAATAAAAAAACACACAGAACCCGTGACTATTCCAAAAAAAATTACCTATTATAGATCATCTCCTTTATCATTGGCGATTGACAACTATGTCGAGTGCAGCAAACACCGATGACTGACAATTATTCCAGTAACACCTAACTCCAATAAACACCATGAACACCGTGACAAATTCTCCTCTTTATGTCAAACCAGCCACCATACCAACATCAACCATGCTGAGATCAACCCTACGATTGCTCATCCTCATTTTTGTCTCTTTCTATTTTCAACCTAAATGTTTTGCACCTCAACCACACAAACTGCCATCATAAAATCTTCTACATGAGCACCTACAAGTTACTATTCGTGACACCACCAGAACAATTGAGAAGAGAAGAGGCAATGTTACATGATCTCGTTGGTCACTCACATATCAGGTTGCTAGAACATCAACCCATACGCCTTCATCCACAGATGCACGTGGTCTATATTTGTCAATACTGTTTTGGTAGTCTCTGACAATTTCTTAGCTGTTCCACCACTATTCTAATAGTCTTTAGGCCTTGATTTTAGTAGATCTTAGAAATGTCAAGCCTCTTAGAAGGTGGATCTATAAACTCAAATAATTTGTTTTACCAATTACTAAAATATTGTGAAATTTGGAATAAAATGCTCATTATTGTGCATTATTGATTTGAATTAATGTGTGTTTGTGATTTGAGATGATTTTGATGAATATTGGATTGGATTGGACATGAATATTATGAGAATTTATATTGAATGATTGAAATATTTTTGTTAGGAGCTTGTTAAATTTGTTGAATATTTGGTTTGATTTTGTTTTTAATGTGATTGAATATGGACTGATTAATTTTGAATTTGTTTGTTGGTTGGGTGGATGTGATAAATTTTTTGAAAGTTATAATATGAATTAGTTATGTGATTTTAAGAAAATGGTGTAGTAATCACATTATGGATATATTATTGAAAAAATGATGATGATGAAGAAACATGCATATATTAAAAAACAAAAGTGAAAAAATAATTAATCAACCCAAGATCGTATGATCTAAACTTAGGCACTTTCTATTGGATGTTGATTAATAAAGAAAAATAAAATAATAATAAAATTGTCCTTGTATTAATTGTTCCTATTAATTGTTAATTGACCCAAAATGGAATGGTCATATATTAGGCCCTGTCTTTCGGATGTTAAATATAAGATAATAGGATCAATTAATATTTGATTGATGAATGAATTGTTTCTATTAATTATTAATTGATCCAGGATGGTATGGTCCATTATTGGGCCTGGTTCTTTGGATGTCAATAAGTGAATAATAGTACCAATAAATACATGATATCGAGGATATTAATTAATAAGATTTTCAGTCACTACATAATGACTCCATTTCATAATTTTACAAATTCAACTCGACATCCCTATCATTTATTAATTATCCTTATATGGAATTGTCTAATAAGAGGCCATATTTTCCAGCACTACTTAATAGATATTATGGATTTTTCTAACCATAATAAGTCTCACGTATATGTGTGCCCATCATTTCTAAATAACCCGGGATGGAATGGTCTAAAATTAGACCTTGTTCTTTGGACATTATTTAATCAGTTGACCATGATCATGTATATCTCAACCTTATATTAAATGATTCTATCATATGTTAAAAGACTCAGGATGGAATGCTCTCACAATAGACCCTCTTTTTCGGATGTTAACTAATAATAAAGTCAATTAATATAGTCTACCAAATATCTTAGGATAATAAGGTCTAACATTGGGCCCTATCCTTCAAACTTTGTTTTGTGGATAATGACAATATCTTGAATAACATACATACCAATTTAGACAAACTACATTAAAACACATTTATCATTGCAAACAAATAACAATGAAACTTAACTTAGATAAGATGTATATGATGATGTCTATCTTTCTTATTACATAACCAACCCCATACCCAAAACCTATGAAGACTAGTTTGGGTTTCTAATTACTATAAATCTAGGTGGCAACTCCTTTTCATTTTTCTTACCCTTTTTAAATGTTAGCTCGCCTCGATGTCAACATGCAATAACTTAGTTGGTTAGCACGCGTGACAAGTCAAAGGTTACAGGTTTGAGCATTATGATGCACAAATATGTTCTACATTATGACACACAACCTGTTGTCTGTCATATGTTTTTTTTCATGGTTTTTTTTTACACTACAAATTTTTTTATTAGATTCAGTTACTGTTGAATTTTGACATGGTTCTTAAATATTATTATGAATTCTTTTTTGAACTTTAATAATTTCTTTTAGTTATTATGTATCTGATATAAAAATAATAGTACTAATAATAAATTCTTCATGAAAATTTGATTGAAATGATTTTTTTTAATCTTTAAATAGGTTTTGAACATGATTTTATTAGATTTATCATGACGTGCATGACGTCGAATGGTGGAGCTGCCTTCTAGATTGAAGGGTTTTTAGAAGTAATCATGAAGTTATGATTTGATAAGTCGCCACTTAGTATCATGGTCATTAGAAAAAACCTATGGTCTACGAGAGTCTAGGTAAGGGGACTAATTGTGCAAGGGAAATACACGTCACACCTTAGTGCACCCTACCTATGGTAAGCTGCACTATTGATTTATTGTTAATCTAAGGCATGTTTTTATTTGTTGGTCTCTCTATAGGTGGTTATCTCACACAAAAGGGGGGAGGAGGAAAAAAAATTGAAGAAGAAGAAAAGAAAATGCCAAAAAATTCTTTCCCACATTTTCTCCTCCCACACACCAAAAAACCCTAACATCCTTATCTCTCTATTTTTTACAAGACCAACCGCCACTCATAAAATAAAAAAAACACTTAGCGCCAACCTTACCCATACAAAGAAAGACATGATTGTGCTCTCTCCAAAACTCACCACACACATAAAAAGTGAACCAAAAACACATTAGATCAACAACACCATTTCCCTTCTTATGCTTCACCGAGAGTAGCCCCTCCAAAACCAACAGCCCAAAACAAAGATAAGATTTAATCCTATAAGGGAGAAACTTTCTCACGAAAAAAGATTTGCCTTGAACCATTAGATGAGACCAACAAATAGAAAAATGACTTAGAATAACAATTAATTAACAATGTAGCTTGCTATAGGTAAAGTGTAGAGGGTGATACATTTTTCCTTTGCACAACTAGTCCTTTTACCTACACTTTCACAGATCATAGGTTTTCAAGTGACTACGATACTTGGTGGTGACTCCCTTTATTAATAACTTTATGATTAAACTCAAATACTCTTCAATTCTAGGAGGCAGATCTATCATTCAACGCCAAACACATCACGATAGGATGATGACTCCACTAAGGACTTGTCTGGTTAGATTAAGCTTTGTTTGTTTGCTTGTTTATTTTTGTTGGTCTATGTAATTTAATTTTACCATGCACTTTTTTATGTACTGCTCATGTACTTTTTACATATTACTCATGCTTAAGTAAATCAAATGTGGGTTAATGCCTTGATGCATTTTAATTTTTGAATAAACCCGATTCTAGGTTAGATAGGGAGTAACAATCCGCCTCATGGCTTTTAATCAGGGTTCATATTTGTGAAACATCCAACTATGAGCTGAGCATTTACTTGGTAATGATGGTCATATTGTGCTCCAATCATTTCTTGTAGTTATAGGCTCTTTTGAGATCATGTAGTAAGCTTACCTTTCATGTAATGGCTTAGAACTTGACCTTAAGATATGGATTCTCTAATAATTATTTTTGCATTAAAGCAAACCTGATTAATAATCCTGAACTCTGGATGATTTTCTAAACTAAGACCATGACTTCTTATTTTTTAGGTAAGAATTTGAAATGATATAATTAGTTGGGGGGAATTGCCCAAAGACCAAGGCTAGGAAATTACTGCATATAAAAGTCATTTTTTTTTAATAAAAAGGGCTTAGAACCATCTTTTTTTTTTTTGGTACTCTCCAATGTGTATGGTATTTAATTAAGATAAGGACTTGAGAAAGATCTTTTTAGATTAATCAGACTATGGATTTTTGCCTATATTCAACAAAGAAGTCATAGATTAGCCCTTCAACCAGGTTAATTCATATTCAATGTACGTGTACATACACTTTCATTCATAAGCACACATGTATTCATGTTTAAATGTCATAAGTACATACGCAGGTTGAAATACAGGTCCCTTGAAAGCTCTAATTTACAAAGTTTACAACACTCGATTGCGAGAAAGAAGTATGGAGGATGAAGAACACGCATGTCATAATGCTTATTTTCTAAAGGAGTTGGATTCTCTGAAGGCTAACATGGCTCGCATCACAAGTTTGTTTGAGTAGACACTTAAACACTTCTTTAGTAAAGGCCCGTATAATTAGCCCATTACTTTTACGACGATTTAGCTTGAAGAAATGACAGGAGGACAAGTTTAGGACCCTCAGTGTAACACAACCTTTGTATAGTCCACAATACCTCTACTGTCCCCAACAACTATTGACATATATGCCAGCGAGTCCTAGAAAATGAAATATCCTAGTGTGATAGACTATGACAAAGTAGAAGCATTGGAAACAAGAGTGAAGGCTATCAAGGGAGTAAAGTTGTATATCCCTGTAGAAGCTACAAAAATATGTCTAGTTCCAAATGTGATTGTACCAAAGAATTTCCATGTACTTGAGTTCATAAAATACACCAGAACTCAGTGCACTACCACTCACCTCAAGTCCTATTACAACAAGATGATAGAAGTTGTGCATGATAAAAAATTACTAATGCACTTTTTTCAGGATAGCTTGAGTATAGTAGCACTAAATTGGTACATAAGATTAGATAGAACCAATATTCAAAAATGGAAAGACCTTATGAATTCCTTTATCAAGAAGTACAAATACAACATGGACATGGTTCGAGACCAATCAAATCTATTATCATTAGAAAAAGGAAGCCATGAATCAGTGCAGGAATATGCTTAACGATGGATAGAGAAGCCTGCTCAAATTGATCCACCCCTGCTTGAAAAACAAATGGTCAATTTATTCTCTAATAATTTCAAAAACCCTTATTTTAACCATCTGATTGGTGCCCCAACCTAACACTTTACTAACACAGTGGTGGTGTTTGAGAGAATCAAGCAAGCCATAAAAAACAGGTAGAATTGCTGCCAGAAAAAATTAAAAAGACGACGAGGTCCATCAATTGGGGTTTCACCAAAATCAACCAGGGCATCGGCATAGACATCCACTATAGAAAAAAAAGACCTTACCATCTCTTCCTTTTGCTATTGAAAGAGATGCTTGATAAATTGGCCAGTATTGAACAAATCACTCTGATTTCACAGAAACCATTTCAACCACCATACCTGAAGTGATGTGAGCCTAACCAAACATATGAGTATCATGATGGAGCAATGAGGCACAACATTGAAAATTGTCATTCTTTCAAGGACAAACGTTTTTAGCTTATTGAGGCTAGGCAAATTACATATGAGGGCTAGAAAACCTCCGACGGCAATGCAGAGAGAGAAATTTGCTGGCTATGAAAGCTTCAAATGTTGAAGAAAAAAAGAGAAGTCAGATTGTTCTAGTCAATATGGTTTGTCATTTTAGCTTTGAAAACAAGGTTTTTAAGACCACATTTTATTTTAGATATTTTACAAACCTCAATCATATTTTTTTTAATGGATTGTGCCTTTTTCATAATCTAGTTTTTGCATTAAAATCAATAAAATTTTTTCTATGAAAATGGTTTTTTTTTGTAAATGATTGAACCCCAAGGTGTGTCTTGAAAAATACTAACAGGCAAACCCTTTAAAACTCATAAGACAGACCCTCATGACTTACTCCATGGCTTAATTCAAAATATTTTGTAACATCAATTTTATAAGAAACCCTTTCGTCAAAATAATCCTGAAAAATTAAACTTGCCTTCTGGTTTCGAAAATAATTCGATGTTTCCTTAAAATAGTTAAAAGCAAATCATTTAAGCAATTCCAATTCTGAGGTGACCGAACAATTTTGAACCAAGATGTGAAAAATGAAAAATGCACAAAAAACTCGCACCCCATGTCTCTTGGGCCACATTTTAGTTATATGCATAATCGTTTGTAATTTGATTTGCTAGTCATTGATTAATAAAAACATATATCTTTATGCTAAAGTTCCAAACAATTATACCGAACGAGTGCAAAATTTATCGATTCAAACCGCTTGTGCTTGAAATGATGAAAGGCCAACTTTGCTATCCTTTCACATTATAAAATATATCCCTTGTGGTCCCTATTTGAGGGCATGCCCAAATAGAAAACAGAAATGACTAAATCAAAATCAAAACAAATGAGGATGCCCCACTAAAGCAAGAAAAAAGGGTAAAACAACTAAATATGAAAGAAAAAAAGATTGAAAAACATAATGGTAGTGATCCTAAGTTTTTGAAACCTTGAAATATTTTTTGAGGCTTAAATCCTTTTCTTTCATAGCCAAAAGCTATAGCCTCATTATGTGCCTTTTTAAAAGCCCTTTCTATACAATCAAACAAGAAACTTGGATCGATAAATGGTGTTCTCGAAATGCAAAAAAATATTTTTACAAGAATCATGACATTGTGAACAAAGCTACTCATTGTTAATCATGCTGCTATAATTAATGCTAAAAAGAGATAATTTTTTCTCAACAAAACGTCGAGTTTTACTCGAGTCTTTTGCCTTGAAACCAATAAAAGCAGAAGGTCACCTTATCTTGTACCTTCAACATATCATAATAATAATTTCTTTGCAACAATTAGACTTAAATAGGCATGATCTTTGAAATTTGCAAGTTGATTCCAAAACAAGAAAATGATTTCCAAACAAAATCAATCATTGACTGTGTTTATAAGGTCCTTGACTAGAAATGACAAGTTTAATAACTAGGGAGAAAAGCAGTGGACCCTGAGAAGGATACCAAACAACATCCAGATCAGTTGGGGGGGGGCAAAAAAGCCCATAATGAAATGATGATCCTTTGAAACTATGAACAACATCCAACGATGATAAATACCTCTTGATGACGGGTAGGAGAATGAGCACAACTAGATCAGCTGAGGATAATGTCGCTCAAGCATATTCTATGATTTGACAAACACCATCAACGGTTGAGAGTAATGCTACACTTGGGAGGCATCTTCATGTCTAAAAATCTTGTTTACCCTTTGAAGGATGGCTATGATACCTGAAAAATGTTATCATATGAATGCATCAACTGAGGGCAATTTGCAACAATCATTGACAACATATGATTTGATGAACTCCTTAAAAAGTGAGAGTAATGGAGTGCCGCTGCTTCATCAAAGTGAGTGGACAATGATGCAAGAATGATTATGATACCTAGAAATTGTTATCATATGAATGCATCAATCGGGGGCAATTGCAACAGTCATTGAGAACAAATGATTTGATGAACTCCTTCAGAAAGTGAAAGTAACAAAGTGTTACTTCTCCATCAAAATCAACGAGCAATGGTGCAAGAATCAATATGATACCTGAAAATATTAGCACATGAATGCATCAGTTGAGGGCAATTTGCAACATTTATTGACAACAGATGATTTGATGAACCCCTTCAAAAAATGAGAGTAATAGAATGCCACTTCTCCATCAAAATAAGCGGGCAATGCTGTAAGAATATCACAAATTAGGGTGCATCATTCGACCAGGGGGCAACATCATCGATAAGAAAATTTGTCATTTATTGAAGAATGGTTAACCGAGTAGAGCTTCATGTAGCACCTAAAAGTCCAAGTTGTGCAACAAAAAAACAATCAAGCATAATTGATCACGTTGGAAAAACCTAAGTGGGTTGATGCAATAAAGAGGCAATCAAAGATATTAATCACTTGGAAAAACTCTTGTGGACTGAAGATTTAAGCTGAGCAACCAAGGGGTTAGATTAGTAGCAACAAACCTTTCAACCAATAAAAGGATGATTTCCAAAAAATAAGGCCTATATTTCTAATCAGGTAAGGATGCATGCATGTCATCTAATACCAAATTATTATATAATATTTTTGCAAGAATTACACAAGAAATTGTCCTTAATGAAGTCTAGTAAGACTTCAACAAATAGGAACCCATCAAGGTTCTGAGCCAAGCAAGGCTTGATTTGGTTTTCAAAGCCTAACAAGAGTTCAACAAAGAAGGGATCCAATGAAATTCCAAAGCCTAACAAGGCTCAAGATAATCCTAAACCCAATAAGGTTTAGCAAGAAAAAGTCTAGCAAGACTCCAGCAAAAAAAACTTAGCAAGGTTTTGAGCCCAACAAGTCTTCAGTGATTTAAAACCCATCAAGGTTTTGACAAAGAAATAGTCCAACAAAATTTTAGCTTGATTCAATGATCAGAGCAAAAGTATGTTAACGTAATACTGCATGTTTGGGGCATATCTCTTGTACCAGTCTCCTCGGATTGTAGAGAGCTTGTTCTCGAGTTCAAATTACACTTACCTAGATCTTATAGGTTCTCAATCAAAAGTTTTCAACCTTTTACCTGCTCAGCCTCCTTAGCAATGGAACCAATTTTTACGTTATGTTGAAAATCATATGCAACAACCTTTTTAAACTCTAACTCAACCACAAAGTTAGAACTATAAGAACCAAAAGCTCTTATATCTTTTATATCATCACCAATAAGATGAGTGATGGTTTCTCCACTTTGAGAACTTTTAGATATCTGTTTCATAACTTTTATCTTAAGTTCAAGAACATCAACTTTAACTTCATCAATTTCAGAATTCTCTGCAAACATATATGAAACACACTCTTCACAATATGCTTTATAAAAAATCACCTATGGAACCACATCTAATTTGGTTCTTTTTTTTTTATGATTTTACTATTACGATCAAAGTCAATATGCTCGTTAAAATGAACATCTTTCAAATACTCAAGGTCATCATAAGCCAAGATTTCTACATCAAAATCTTCTCATTATGCATCATCTTCCTCATTCTTATCTAATTTTGATGGTTGATTCCAATGCATAAAAAATGGAATCATTAAAAATTTTAGTCGCTATATCATATTCATCCCATCAAGAAACTACCCTCTCTGTCATGCCTCTGAAATGGACTCTTAAAACTAGCCGTGGATATGTGTCACTCTTCTTACGACCCCCTAATTTTCTCTTATTCATATCTGTTAATTGATAGGATAATTCTTCAACTAGCATCTTCATGTTTATTATCGCGTGTCAACAGGTTAATTTAGTAATTTATCTTTGCATATCTTTTATTACCAATTCTTGAACGTCTTTTTCTTTAAGGAAAGCCTCCTCATGCCCTACTACACGAGCATATAATATTCTGTGATCACCTCTTCCATCCATGATTATTCAATAGCAAAAAACAACTAATCATAAGGAATCGTTGAGCTCTAATACTAACTAACATAGGCATGAATAACATAAGAAAGGCAGTAAGCATATGCAACACAATGTTTTGCCGAATAGAGTTACAACACAAAAACCTTAATATAAAATTTTATTAATAAAGATTTCTTTTCAAGTAGTCTACTAAAATACAAGCTAAATAACCATATTTGAAGAACATATCCTAAACAAAGCTGAAAACAAATAATAAAAGAGTTCTAAATCAAATAGGAAAAAATTCATAAATCAACTAGGAAAATATATCAATTCTTAAACAATAACTTCTAAACTTTATTTTAAAGCTTTCCCATTTTCATATTGATACAAGATTTTAATCTTAAAAAAAATAGTGATTTTATGAATATTTCATATAATCCAATGATAGAATAAAAAACTATATCTACTAACAAGACTTATTAGCGTGCATGTTTCAAAAAAATAAAAAATAAAAAAAACTCTAGCATGAAAAAAAACCCCTGTCCAATTCTAAGTATGAAATCTAATTCCTTTTCAAGATGCGAACAACAAGAATAAGTATAAATTCATATTCTTTTTTCTAGATGCAAACAAAAAGAATACTGGGATCTCAATTATTTCATTAACAGATTTCAATAAAGTGGCGAGAAAAGTTTATATATATCTTTTCGTTTTCCAATTTATTTCAAACATTGATTGGTCGAAATATTTATCTTTATTTTATGATAAAAGTTTTTGATAATATATTCAAGAATTTGCGCGTCAAGGAAAGACTTATGGTAGATCTTTTGCTTCTTTGTCACCTCTTAATTCTAACAACTTTAAATGTAAAGCAATATTGCTATCTTATCAATAAACAATTATTATTTTAAATGTAAATATTCAATAAAAAAATTAAACATACCACAAATAGAGTTTATATATTTTAATAGAGAGTAAATAACCATTTTCATAAACTGATACAATAATTCTTTGAACTAGAAAAAGCACAATCCATATGTGGTGTCCATATCGATCAAATACAAAAAGAAAAGAAAAGAAAAGAAAAGCTATACAGTAAAATTTAGAAACGGTCTTTCAAACATATTGACTTCAAAATGTCGTTGTACAAGAACCAGGGGCATGTGACAATCCATAGAATTAACTTCAAAGTCTACCTGGTTAGTCATGAATCATGATTTCCATGTTTATTTCACCTGAATCTCAGTCCTAGGAGAACCAAAGCAAATAGGTGTCGGGACTTCTTATAAATTAGAAGCGTGTGGAGTCCCTCCTCCAATATCCTTCTTGGCCAACTCTCTTTATTCTTTGCTCTCTTTGATATTTCTCAGTTCTTGCGAACTTTCCTACCCTCATTTAGCCATGGAAGTTGGGTATGGAAGCGGTGACAAAACTGGGTTTTTCACTCAAGGACGAAGGTCGCTCAAGGCCTTGACTGTGCAGTTCAAAGTTAAGACGGTTGAATTGGCTAGGAACATAAAGAAGCTTGGACAAGATGATCCAAGAAGAGTTATTCATTCACTAAAAGTAGGACTTGCACTTACATTGGTATCAATGTTCTACTACTGTCAGCCACTTTACAGTAATTTTGATGAAACTGCAATATGGGCTATTATGACTGTTGTTGTTGTCTTTGAATTCTCTGTGGGTAAGTCTCTGACATTTTAAAAATAGAACAGAAATTCCCTTTCATGATTTTTGACAAATTAGTTTTCAGGGGCTACTCTTGGAAAAGGATTGAATAGAGGAATGGCAACGCTAATGGCTGGTGGACTAGGTGCTGGAGCACATCACCTAGCAAACCTCTCTGGACATATTGGAGAACCCATACTACTTGGGTTCTTTGTCTTTCTACAAGGTATCTTTAATTTAACCATGCATGCACACAAAATAAAAATTATTGCACCTCAAAGTTCATACTATATTGATCCTTACTGTTACATGAAAAGGTACTCATGTATTCGAAATTATTTTGGTTTTTGTTTGCAGCTACAATATCAACATTTTTAAGGTTCTTTCCGAAAATTAAATCGAGATATGATTATGGGATGTTAATATTCATATTGACCTTCTCTATGATATCGGTATCTGGTTATCGAGACGATGAAATATTAGAGTTAGCACATAGAAGATTATCAACCATATGCATAGGTGGTGCTACTTGTGTCATCATTTCTATTGTGATTTTCCCTGTGTGGGCTGGTGAAGATCTTCACAATCTGATTGCTCTCAACATTGAAAAGCTTGGCAACTTCTTAGAAGGTATGCATGTCCCCAACAAAGCAGTGCCCTAACTCGTAGAACCTATCAAGTAGTGGATGCATTCATTCCAATTGTTCTTTTTTAACATGCAGATGCTCAAAAACTTACTAAGATAAGATAAAATTTACAGGATTTGGTGATGAATACTTCAAAAGAACAGGGGGTGAAGAGTGTAATGAGGACAAGAAAATTTTGGAAGGATACAAAAGTTTTCTCAATTCAAACTATAGTGAAGGATCCTTGGTGTGTATAAATCTCTCACGCACCAACCTCCTCTTCCCCTATATAATTGAATTATTTTCTGATAATAGTTTTGATGCCTTTCAGGCTAATTTTGCAGCATGGGAGCCAGGTCATGGTCGGTTCCCATTTCGACATCCATGGAAACTATACCTGAAAGTTGGGACTCTGGCTCGAGAATGTGCCTACCGAATTGAAGCATTGAATGGATACTTAAATGCTGACACGCAGGTATAAGAAAATAAATCAATTCCCTAGAAGCTATCTCATCTTTGATGTCTAAATACAACGTGATATGCTACTTTAAGCCTTCGGCATATCATATGTTGCGATCCATTCTCACAAAAATTCGTAAAGTTTAAGCTTTTATGTATGGCTTAAATAATAAAAAAATTAATATCAATTAGGAACAATATGCTAAGAAGCACTCCGGTATGCTTATCTCTAAATATTTGCTGCTTATTCTTGCAGGTATCATCAGAAGTTAGTACCATAATTCAGGAAGCATGCACAACTATGAGCTTAGAATCTGGAAAAGCACTAAAGGAACTAGCACTGGCAATCAAAATAATGGTGCAGCCATCTTCTGCAGATTCCCACATTGAAAATGCAAAATCTGCTGCCAAAAATATCAAATCTTTACTCAAATCAGGCATATGGGAAGACATTGACCTGCTGAAAGTTATACCAGGGGTTACAGTGTGTTCAATACTTGTTGATGTGGTCACATGCACTGAAACAATTGCTGCATCCATACATGAACTTGCCTCCAAAGCCCAATTTAAGAGTGCAGAGTCTCCTTTATCAGAACAAATTCAGAGTGTAAAATCAGCTGAGATGGTCAATTGCCCCCATGTCATCACTGTCAGTGAATCAACTCTTGCTGCGTCACCAAGTGAGAGTTCTTCAGCACCAAAGGCTAGAAAGCAAAGTATGGAGGTGTAAATATATGTTACGATCATGTCGCGTATAGTGTATTTCAATAAATGCCATTCTTTTCGGCCATATATGGGTAACTTCAATTTATTTTTTTTACTCGTCATTTTCGCAAAGAAAGAAAATTTAATCTCGATTGATGTATAAATAAGATTGAGGACACTTGATACTGATAAAAACTATAAGAAAAACAATAACATAGAAATCATAAAAAACATTAATAAGCGATAAAAGTTGTTGATATGAACTTTAAATTCACAATTTATTTATAAAAATAATGTAATGAAACTTGTCTCCATTTGAGGTTTAGAAAACCTTTAAATATGCTAAAAAAAAACCCCTACCTCTATTATAAAATAACTAAAAATCTAAAAGCTTAAAACTTAAAGCTTAAAGAAAAATAATATAAATTTCAAATTAAAATAATAAATCCAAAAAATCATAAGAAAAATAATAAAATTAACTCAATCAACAACTTATAGGATTAATTCTGAAAGATTCAATGATCCAATAAGCAAGAAAGTTGCTTTTTATAGAAAAACTATTTATAAAATTAAATGAAAATTTTTTAGTCCGATCTAATGGTTGAATCTTTTGTTCTTGTTATTTTAAGTCATTACTCTAATTTAGCGTAATTATATTTCTTATTAGATCTAAATTTGTCCAACTTGACTGTAAAAATATTTGTTAGACCATTTTCATTATATATTTGAGAGAAATCCTCTTAAATCCTCATTTAAATGCAGAGAACAATTAATTTCTAGATATCCGGCTGCTATATATATAAAAGTTAAAAAAAAAAAGAAAAGAAAAACGTTTAAAATATTAATTGTTACATTATACTCACACGATTAACACACCTAATAGGTGGACGGTTGAGATATGAAAAATCCTTAGACGAAAGAGAGCCAATCATACCAAAAAAAGGAAACAAAGCCAATTAAAGAAGGGGCAATGATCATTTTGTAACAAATGATGTCGTCATATTCTTTTTAATATGTTTTCATGGAAACTAAAAATGCACAAAAATAAGGCACGTAAACTAATAATACTGTCATCAGATATTAATAACAACCTTAAGCCCAGAGCAAAGGGATCAATTTGCTTGAAACTCTTCTTATGTCTTCCATTCTTAGCAGGACAATGAGCTAGTTAAGAGCTACCCAGGATAATTAACGGAAAGAACTAAAGGTTGTGAGGAAATTACTGTTTATTTATATTCATTTGTATTATAATTGTAATTTATAATATATTGTTTTTTTTAATTTGTTTTTGTTTATTTTATATTTTAATATTGGATTGATTGAGAATCGAGTTTTTATTTATTTATTTTTATTTTGACTTTTTATATGGTTAAAGTGGTTTGCGAATTTGCTAGGATAACCTAAATTGTATCAGTTTACGAGTTTGGTAAGGTGTTTTTTTTTTCTTTTTAATTTAACTTGATTTTATTATCGTCTATTTTTTTTATATAGTTAAAAAATAATAGTTTCAGAAAAAAATT
>Ga0307517_10002060_pt1 | contig 32730 bp, 28 predicted proteins | sample 23_EM_MG_FD_194515 | JGI IMG/M metagenome (GOLD analysis project Ga0307517, IMG submission 194515) | Populus trichocarpa ectomycorrhiza microbial communities from riparian zone in the Pacific Northwest, United States - 23_EM | ecosystem: Host-associated > Plants > Roots > Unclassified | place... | reverse complement strand
TGGACAAGATTGCATGGGATTTTGTACAGAAGTGGAAGATGTTATCTCAATGAGGTTTGTGATCTCTTTACATCTCTATACATGGTTGTGCCTTGTAACTCTAGCCGGTGATGATCTTCAATATTTTGGGATTTTCAGTTTGACAGTTGTGAGTTCACTTCTTGAGAAGTACAATGTTGATCCAAAACAAATTGGTCGCTTAGAAGTTGGCAGTGAGACCGTTATTGACAAGAGCAAATCCATTAAGACCTTCTTGATGCAAATCTTCGAGGTATTTAATTATTTTTAATGTTTATATGGCTGCACGGACCTGTGAATGGATCTTTGATGGAGTGTATGGTTTAAAACTCCAAGCTAATGAAAGTAAATATGTTAGGAGATTATTTATCTTGAAATCCTGAAACATGCGTCGCTAAACCATTATTTTTTGTGTCACACAAAAACCCTTTTAGTTTAATCTTGTGAATTAACATTTGATTTAGAATGGAACGAAGAAGATACATAATGGCCAGTAGCAAGTGGCTAAAGTTGGATTTTCCTGATATTTAGATTTTGATCCTTCACTGTGCATCTCATTTTCACCACCTGTCATGTATAATAGATTAATTTTGAGGTCACTTCTGGATTTAATTCAATAGCTCTGCTTTTGAAAACAAAAAACTCTTTTGTAACATAATGCTCTTTCTTGAAAAACAAGCAGAAATGTGGAAACACTGACATTGAAGGCGTTGACTCAACTAATGCATGCTATGGAGGAACTGCAGCTTTATTCAACTGTGTCAATTGGGTTGAGAGTTGCTCATGGGATGGACGATATGGGCTTGTTGTGTGTACTGACAGTGCGGTATGATGATATCCTTGAACTACTTCATATTTGCTTTCCTTTTCTTAAAATCACTTGTTAAACTTCTTGATGTTAAAATCAGCTTTATTTTTTAAAACAAGACCAGATATTTGAATTTCTTAGATACTTCCATATTTTCCATCTCAGTGGTTTGGAGCGTATACTGGTTTCTATTTTCTTACCTGAGGTCTCTTTCTATTTATCAGGTCTATGCAGAAGGGCCTGCTCGACCAACTGGAGGAGCTGCTGCCATTGCCATGCTAGTCGGTCCGGATGCACCTATTACTTTTGAAAGCAAATTTAGGGGGAGTCACATGTCTCATGTCTATGATTTCTATAAGCCCAACCTTGCCAGTGAATATCCGGTAACCCCAATTCCCTTCTACATGATTCCTTTTTCTGCGTAACCTGTTCACTACTATAATTCTCAATAGCCTTTTTATGTTTCTCAACACTTTGTCCATATGCTGACAAATGCAATTGTAGGTTGTGGATGGCAAGCTTTCCCAAACATGCTACCTCATGGCCCTTGATTCCTGCTACAAACAATTTTGTGCCAAGTACGATATATTAATTACAAAATGCATTTTTCACGATGTAGAATTTTGATGATACTGGTGATGTGTGATGTTAAATGCCTTCCTATCTTGTTCTGTTTAGGTACGAGAAATCAACAGGCAAACAATTCTCTATTTCTGATGCTGCCTATTTTGTATTCCATTCTCCATATAACAAGGTAAATTGATTATTTTGCATTTGCAACTTCTCCCTTTGCCTACTTTACTTAAAGTGACATATTTCAGCATTTGTATTAATTCCGTATGTTGAATTATTGCAGCTTGTACAGAAAAGTTTTGCTCGTTTGGTGTTCGATGACTCTGTGAGAAATGCCAGGTTCTGTCTTTTCTCCACTCTGAAGAATTTTATTTGTTTTGTTTTTTACAAGTAAAATCTGCAAGTGATATCAAGTGCTTACCTTTATTTGATACTGTTTGCAGCTCTATTGATGAGGCTGCTAAAGAGAAACTAGCACCATTTTCAACTTTATCTGGTGATGAAAGCTACCAAAACCGGGATCTTGAGAAGGTGCATTTAAGATCCTGACTGTTAAAAAAGTGAACATGTTTCTTTCTTTTGCTTTATATCCGCCACCCTGCAAAGGGAAGGGTTGGTGGTTGCGTAGTTAGACACTTACAAGACAGTGGAGAGACAGAAATTGTTTGAATTCTTGAGCCCTGATTTCTAAGGATATTTCTTTTCTTTCAAACTATATCAAATCTTTGTTGGGATGTTTATCGGATAATGTGCTAAAAAATATAGGATTTATAATCCTCTGAAAGCCAACTATATAAAAGCCGCGGGGCTGAATATTTCTTGACTTCTAAATTGCAGAGATTGCGGTGTTATAATTGTTTAGTTGATGAGATTCAATCATCTTGCTGATTGGTCACTTGATGTCATGCATCTACAGGTATCCCAGCAAGTTGCAAAGCCTCTTTATGACGCAAAGGTGCAACCAACCACTTTGATACCCAAGCAAGTTGGCAACATGTATACTGCATCTCTCTATGCGGCATTTGTATCCCTTCTTCACAATAAAAGTAGTGAATTGGTAATTGCTGTTGCCATTTTCTAATTTTGGACTTACCTTTATCATGGCCTATATTTCATCATTAAGATGACTTTAATATTAGCTTATTTATATTGGATGCTAGTGCTTACCGAGATAGTTTGGATGAATTGCAGGCGGGCAAGAGGGTTATATTGTTCTCATATGGAAGTGGTTCGACAGCCACAATGTTCTCATTGAAATTACATGAAGGTCAAAAGCCATTTAGCTTGTCAAACATTGCAACCGTGATGAATGTCTCCACGAAGTTGAAGTCAAGGCATGAGGTAATTTTGAATATTTTTCTTGAATGGCCAAAGATGTTGTGTTCCTTATATATTGTTCTCCTTGATGCAACAAACCTATCTGCCTGCTGCTTGCCTCAATATTTGGATTTGTAACATAATTTCACCGCTTTCAGTAGACACTCTCTCACACACACCTGTGCACATCTATCTTCTAGATAAGCAATCTAAAGGCCTTTGAAACCTGGAACCCTTAATTTCCGTTTCTCGTGTGCTTTCACCTGGACTTACAAGGTGATTGGTGAGTAATCATGCGTTCCTTATGGTCTTGATGGAATCATAATAAAAAACATTGGGATCTTTGGATTGATCCAGAAAAGATAAAGGTTAAAGGGCTTTGTCTCTCTGAGAGATAACATTTCTTATATGTTAAATTATAAAGGCGCAATATAATCGAATGCATTTCACTGAACTTTTACTTTTTGTGCAGTTTTCTGCAGTGAAATTTGTCGAAACTATAAATCTAATGGAGCACAGGTACGGAGGCAAGGACTTTGTGACGAGCAAGGATTGTAGCCTCTTGGCTCCAGGAACGTACTATCTGACGGAAGTCGACTCTATGTACCGAAGATTTTATGCCAAGAAGCCTGTGGATGGTGCTTGCGAGAATGGTTCACTTGTCAATGGTCACTAAGCCACTACAGCTGCAATGGGCCAAGGATTCGGCTCTTACTTTTAGATAGGTGTTGTTGTCAAGTCCTAAGAAGAATATTCATGCTTCCTTTAAGGTTCGTATTTTAAAATCAAATAGTTGGTTGATTAGCAAGCAAGGGTTCCGAGTGTAATTTTCATTCCACCTAATAAAATCTCTCTCTATGAGAGTTTTGTTATTCGGCAAGATTTTATTTTATTTTATGCCAAGAAGCACGTTCGTTTGCATGTGCTCATTAGCACGTTCGTTTCATTACATGCTAAAAGAGAGATTTTATATAATTAATGGGCATGTGCTGCCCCTGCTCTTCCACCTTGCTGGCAGTAAGCTCTGTACTTTTCAGGAGATTAAAAAAAACGGGGGGAACCCCCTGATTGATACGGTAGAAGAAGGATGCACCCTCTCCTCGCCATTTCTCCCTGCTCTATCTTGCTCTTTTGAATACCCAGAGCGCCTGTCCATTCTACAATGGAGAAGGCATTGCAATTGCATAGCTTCTATCTGGAATTCAATGGAGAAGGCAATACTACAATCTGCATTGCCTCCCCCTAAATTTAGTTCTCTCTTTTTACCATTTCTGGAGTTTGTTTAAATTCCATATTTTCATTTGAAAAAAAAAAGGGTGGCTAAGGCCCACGTCCGGTTTTTTTTAACAAGCCCACAATTTTTTTATTGCCCACTTGGTTTCTTTTTCTTTTTTTTTTTATTCTAAGTTTTGTTTAATTTTATCATTAAGTATTATATAATTATTCTTCAAATCAGAATTGTAAAACTAGCTAAAGGAATATTTTGATATTTTTCTTTTTTAAAAAACAGTACAATGATAAATGCATAGAAAAATATTTTGATCTTTTCATATAGGTGTTTTTGTGAATTTCAGGATCATCGAGGATGATTTCATCATAGAAAAATTTAGATAAAAAATGTATTTTAATTTTGACTAAACAATTATTTTTGAGAATTTATGTAAAAAATCAATATTAAAAAATATAGTTGGGTTCAAATAATGCTATTTTCCAAATATTTTTTCAACTTATATTATTCTTTCAAATTTTTTACCAAATTGTATCATTTTAAAAAAAAAATGATCTTATTAGAAACACATGACCAATGTAAATAAATTCTATGGTTTTGCTTTTGTACCCTAACTTTTCCACAATATCTTTCTGTTTGTCAATTTATATCATAGTTCATCCTTCATCATCTTGACCAAACCCTATCCTTTCTATTCATTTTCCCTGGAAACAAACAAAACAGCCAAATTACCTTGTGGGTTTCTTTCATTTTTCTCCACTGGACCCTCAAGAAATGGCATCCTTTCAAGAACATGAAGTGGACCTAGATGATGAAGGTGGCACTTCTGATCTGAGCACAAACGCTGGTGACCTAGAAGACAACAGGAACAACAACAGCGGCAATAATAGGTCCTTAAAAATATCAACAATTGATGAAACAGAAGCATTTCAAGTCATGCCGCTTAAGGAAGAGCCCATTGACTCCGATCCTTCTTCTTAACCACACAAAAGAACCCTCCCAAAAATGGGTGTAGTCCCGCTAGCTATGCAGATGCCGATGCCAATGTCAATTCCAATGCCTATGCCAGTCACTACAATAGCAACAACCAGACGTTCATCCACCAAAGACCACCACACAAAAGTGGAAGGCCGTGGTCGTAGGATCCGAATACCCGCCACCTGTTCTGCCCGGATCTTCCAATTGACTCGAGAATTAGGCCACAGTTCAGACGGCGAAACCGTTAGATGGCTCCTTGAACATGCTGAACAAGCTATTATTGAAGCTACCGGCACGGGCACGGTTCTTGCTATTGCTGTGGAGGGGCTCTCAAAATCCGTACAGCAGCCACTAACAACAGCAATTCATTAACTGAAACACCGATGAAACGGAAGCGCCCTTCGAATTCAGAGTTTTGCGATATGAGTGAAGCAACAGCCGTTTCGATTTCACAGTCATCTACTTTAGCCCCAGTAACGCCTAGAGCACCAGTTGCTGCTGCCGACACCACAAGGATCGGTACCTGTTTTTGCTGTGGGAAATAATTGGATGATGGTGCCAGCAAATGCTTTTGGATGATTCCACACGCTGCGGCCGCGGGCACTCCCACCGCAGCTCCAATATTTGCTGCTTGTTCTAATCAACAAATACGGGCCTTATCGCCTTCGCTAACTCCTGTATTTAACGTTGCGGCGGCGTGGCCCATATCACCATTTGTGGCATCAACAAATGGTGGGAATCAAACAGGAGTAAATATAGCAGCGGCAAGTGTTGTAGAAATACCTAGCGGGGTTGAATTTAGGGCACCTTCTCCGGTGGTCGCTAGCACATCAGTTGGAGTTCAAGTGGCGAAGAAATCGACAATGGCGTGGCGCCTAGTGCGAGATCTGGTAGTGGTAGTGGTAGTGTGGAGGGAAGGCCCAGATGTTAAGAGATTTATGATATGCTGGAGTTGCAGTTGACGGGGCGTTCTGGGATTAATCAACCATAATGCATATGTTATGGTTAAAATCGTTAGAACATAGTGTTAATGTGCGCACTAACAAATGTAAATTAACGTTGTTAGAAATAATTTCAAGTTTAGGGGTTTTCTTTTATTATTATTACTTAGTACAAAATAGTATTATATATAAATTTGGTCCTTACCAAGATATTTGGGTTAATTTACTATCCGGCAATATCCCATACTTTCTGACGGAGACTGCTAGAAAAGTACTTGTAACTATTCAAATGTCTTAAAGGCACAAATCGAAAGAGAAATATCAATTATTCTAAACAAAAATCCGGACGACGAAGTAAAAGAAGGTGACAGACGATGACCCCAACGCCGACTCGAGTCCTCGAAGAAGAGTGACTAGTCTTCATATTTTAAACAGAGCAGATTTTGTTGCTAAATGAGCTGACCTCTGAGAAAAATATAAATTTGGTCGTTTTGTAATTATTTCGACACTCACAAAGCCATTAATGAGTTCAATGATTAAGAATTATCTTCGATGATAACAACTAACACTAAACTTGCTTATATATAAGCACCACATACATTGTATTTCGAGCATCAACTAAAACCTGAAGTGGTCAAGATTTGGTTTCAATGGCCATGGCAGGGCTCCTTTCTCTTTTGTGCCCGTTATTAGTCGCAGCATTTCTGGTGCTTTGCCATGCCAGTGAGCAGAAGGTAGAATTTTTTCTTCTACGTGTTTTAAGTACCTAAATTCCTACGCGTAGTATATGTAAGCGGTCACTTTCATTCACAGGTTCACATTGTCTACATGGGAGAGCGCCGCCCCCAGGGAGATTTTTCGCCTGCATCGACCCACCATTCGATGCTAGCGGGCATCCTAGGAAGGTTAGAAGCCGGTCTGCTATAATATTATATTCGAATGCTATTGAAATTTAACACGTTGTGAATTACCTTTACGTAAATAAACTAAGGTAAGAAATTACAACACTATACGGAGAGTGATAGGCCTGTATGTCGATCTTGCTTGATGGCTGCGCACGGTCCAACTTATTCACAGAACCGTTTGGAAAAGGACTTTGTGCTATAAAACTAGAAAGAATATTGTCACGCTTTTCAGCTGAATATAAGGTTTCGTTGTACTTATAAGTACAACTCATGTTTCTTTAATGCTTCTGTGCTCCTCCCAAGGCACCATATGTATGCATTTAATCTCGAATAACATGATCAAGCGTTGGAAAATTCTCTGACTGCAGTTATGAATCAGCCAAAAAGTCTCTAGTATATAGCTATGGAAGGAGTTTCAATGGATTTGCGGCAAAGTTATCAGATGAAGAAGTTGAAAAATTATCAGGTGAGCTGTCGAACGAATGGTACCAGGATTTAGGGTTTTGTTAGCTTCGTTCGATCGATGCTGAATAGGATCAAATGTTTCTGCAGACATGGAAGGTGTTGTTTCAGTCATTCCAAATCACATTTTAAAGCTTCACACTACAAGGTCATGGGACTTCATGGGTTTCTCTAAAGGCAAACTTGGAGCACCCTTGGAAGGAAATGTTGTTATCGGTTTTCTGGACACAGGTTTATGTTTTGAAATTTATTTGCCTCACTGGCTAAAACTCAAGACGATGTATTTTACTTAACAAGCTTTCATGTCTTTGCATTGTAGGAATCTGGCCAGAATCTGATAGCTTCAATGATGAAGGAATGAGCGCTCCACCTGCTAAATGGAAAGGAAAATGCATTGGTGCCAACTTCACCTGCAACAAGTAGGACTATATTCTTGATTGCATTCCCCGGTGCTTCACTTCAACACTGTAACTAATGAAACTTTTGAAATTGCAGCAAACTCATTGGAGCCCGGTGGTACAACAGCGAGAACTTCTTTGACATTACTGACTTCCCATCCCCTAGAGACTCCGAGGGACATGGAACCCATACTTCTTCAACAGCAGCTGGCCGTGAGGTGCAAGGAGCAAGCTACTTCGGTCTAGCTGAAGGAGCTGCAAGAGGTGGAGTTCCCAATGCAAGAATTGCTATGTACAAAGTTTGCTGGTCGTATGGATGCTCAAGTGCAGATATCCTCGCAGCATATGATGATGCCATAGCAGATGGTGTTGATATTATATCTGTGTCCCTTGGTTCCGACTTTCCATTCCCATATATGGAAGATCCCATCGCCATTGGATCTTTCCATGCCATGAAAAACGGTATACTGACCTCAAATTCTGCTGGAAATTCTGGACCCTATCCATATTCAGTCTCCAACTGCGCACCATGGACATTGACGGTAGCTGCCAGCACCATTGACAGGAAGTTTGTTGCACAAGTTGTCCTAGGCAACGGACTAGCCTTAAGTGTGAGTATATGAGTACTGCAGTAGCATCATTAACAACAGATTTCTCACCAATCGTTTACTTATACCATGTATATTGTTTATTGGATGACTAATAAAGGGACTCTCGATAAATAATTTTGATCTCAACGGGACCACATATCCATTGATTTGGGGAGGAGATGCAGTTAACTTCTCAGCAGGTGCTAACACGGAAATTGCAGGCTATTGCTTTCCTGGAGCTCTCAATTCATATAAAGTGGAGCGGAAGATTGTTCTCTGTGATACGATGGTGACTGGTTCTGACATTCTGATCGCTAATGGTGTGGGTGTCATAATGTCAGATTCATTTTACAGTGTAGATTTTGCTTTCAGTTTCCCGGTACCAGCAACAGTAATCAGCAATGAAGATAGAGTCAAAGTTCTGAATTACATCAGAACAACAGAGTAAGCAAACCTCCATAGAAATTCTAATTGAATCACCTCTATAATGACTTTAAAATTTATTGGTTTTGCTGTTCTGAAATAATAACCATAACTTTCAGGAATCCAATCGCAACTATTCTGGTTGCTCAGGGTTGGAAGGATGTCGTGGCTGCTTCAGTTGTATCGTTTTCTTCGAGAGGACCAAACCCGATCACCCCAGATATTCTCAAGGTAACCAACAGACTCAATAGCTATAATTAACAGAATCGCCTATTCTGTCTTTGTGCTAGACTTGACTTGAAATTTTAAATGGGTGATACAGCCTGATATCACTGCCCCTGGTGTGGACATCCTCGCTGCCTGGTCACCTGTGGCACCTCCTTCTATCGACTACAAGGACACCAGGAGCGTGAATTTCAACATTATCTCCGGTACGTCCATGTCTTGTCCACACACTAGTGCTGCTGCTGCCTATGTGAAGGCTGGCCACCCTAACTGGTCTCCTGCTGCCATTAAATCAGCCCTCATGACAACAGGTGAGAAACCTGTTGACTTCGCATTAACATTTTTTTTTTTGGAAAAAGATACTTCAATTCGGTGTCCTTTGTTAACCCATTTGTTTCCGTGGAAAGCTACTATAATGGACCCGAGGAAGCACGTTGACCTTGAATTTTCTTACGGATCTGGTCAGATCAATCCAGAGCATGCATTAAACCCTGGGCTTGTTTACAATGCATCCGAAGCAGATTATATTAACTTCCTCTGCAAGCAAGGTTACAACACTACCACTCTCAGAATGATCACTGGTTCCAACAGCAGTGTTTGCAACAGCACCACACCTGGAAGAGCCTGGGATCTTAACTACCCAACTTTTGCCCTAGCCGTGGAAGATGGCCAGCCAATTCAGGGAGTCTTTACTAGGACAGTTACCAATGTTGGTAATAGCTATTCAACCTACACTGTCAGCACGTACATGCCATACTCTGTTAGCATCACTGTGGAGCCCTCTGTTCTGGCATTCTCTAAAATCGGAGAGATGAAAACGTTCACAGTGAAGCTCTATGGACCAGTGATTGCGCAGCAGCCAATCATGTCAGGTGCAATCACCTGGAAAGATGGGAACGGTCATGAGGTGAGAAGCCCCGTTGTTGTATACAATATCCTCCCTGGTTACGAGTATGGGATACCCACTTCCTCCATGACAACACAGAAAACAGACAAATTTGAAGGCCCTTCCATGTATCACAAGACCGGTATCCTCGGACGCCACTAACGCACTAAACCCATTTATGATTTCTCACGCTGAGGTTTCTGTTACTCCAGTTAGCTTTCAAATGTGTACTGCTCCAGCTTGATTGAAATAAAATTGATCAGACTCCAAAGTCTTCGACTTGAATCTGTTGAATGCTTTTCTTCTAAAATTCTTGTTTAAACTTGTGTGCTTGACTTACGTGACGGTGCTGCGATTCCAGGCAGGCCACGACAATTATTTTGCTCTTGTACAATTCTAGGTTGCAACTCGGCCCACACAGCATCTGCTGCCAGAAATCACTACAAGGACAAAGGTTCAAGACACTACCATTTACAGGTTCTTCCATAATCAGCACAGCTAAATTTCTATCAAGATGTTCCATTTAGAAAAATAATTCAATTAAGATTCTCGACAACGCTGCTGCCACAAGACCTAATAACACACAGATCATCACATCTCTAGTGTAGTTGCCTTGAAGTTCTATCTCCATCAATCAAACGTATTAGGTTTTTTCTGAACGTTTGAGCAATTCACAGTAAGAAAGGAAGACAATTAGTCAAGATTTGTAGCTAAAATCAGATATTTGGTTGAAATGATGAACCGAGATTAAAAATATCGGAAAACTAATATTTGCCTAAAGGCAAAGCAGCTTGTGCCATACATTAACCCATCAACTCACAAACATATATTTAGAACTTGATAAATCAATTGACCTCTAACTAGTTTATTCATGATCAAGTTACAATAACAAGATACAAATACAAATAGGTGAAATATGCATGTCATTTGGAAGAACCTATTAGGTGGAAAGATCACACCAACCCACAGGACCCATTTTTAATAAATAGAAATAAGGAAACCAAAAAGATCCAAACCTAAAATTCAAGCACCATTCGGCTTGAAAAACATACTTAATGAAGGACTCTTTAATGGACAATAGTTCATCGATTACTTCCCTTCGGTAGCATCAAGCAGCAGCAGTCTTCTGATTTGGTTTGAAGACATACTTGATGAGGGACTCCTTTATTGGCAAGAGCTCAGGGAATTCCTGCTTCAATTTGACAGTATCGAGCTCATTGTTGCTCCTTGGGGCAACAATTACCTTAGCTTGCTCCTCAAGAGTGAAGTTTTTCCATGTGAATTTGGGGTCAATGTAATCCCGATACATTTCCAAAATCTCATTGTGACTGACCACTCCAGGATTCGTAAAGTTATAGATTCCAGTAAGGTTTCTCTTTGCCATCTCAATGGAAATGGGAAGGAGTTCATCCAAGATCGTCATGGAGTTTGGAATGTTTACTACCTTCTCATATCGAGTGATCTTCGTGATGAAGTTGCGAGGGTTGGCCAGATCACATGAAATGGGCATTCTGACGCGCAATGTACAAACATTTTCATAATTCCTGAGCAAATCTTCTACCTTCCAAATATCAGCAAAACACAAAATAAACCATAAATCAGATTTAATGGCAGCATCAATAACAATAATTCAATGTTACAAGTAATTATTACTTTAATGGTTCCAAACATTATGTATCAATCACATGCACGACTGCGATTTAACCCCCCCTACTCTACTAGGGGTAAGCAAGTACTACCTGATTAGATCCATAAACCAAAAAGCCTAGATCCACTGCATTTTTAACTAATCAAATGTCACACATTAAATAGATCTTTATAATTATTAATAAATAAAAAGAAACAATCTTACCGTAAAAGCAATTCTAATGTTATTCAACACACACACAAAAAAGAAGACAAACAATGATATTATTACCATACCATGGCCTTAGTCTTGGAATAAAACGATCCGATAAAGTTCGGAGTATCCTCTTCCTTAAAACCAATACCCGACCCGAGAGGATGACTCGAATCATACTCAAAGATACAACCAGTAGCATAATTGATCAAGACCAAACCTTTCTCCCTGCACACATCAGCCAACGTCAGCGTGCCGACCACATTGGTTCTTATGGTCTCGACCTTATGGGACTCGCACCAGTCGACGTTAGGCCTGCCAGTGACGCCGGCAGCGTTGAAAACATGAGTGGGATTGACAGCAGCAACGTCGGCTTCGAGGGAGGGTCGGTTTTCAAGGCGACCGGAACCGTAGGTGAAGTCGATGCCCTGGGATTGGCAAAGCTTGCCTAGGAGTCCACCGATCCAGCCAGTGCGCCCGTAGATGAGGAATTTAAGTGGTTTTGTAGATGCGGTGCCGTTTGAAGTTTCGAATCCCATTTTGAGAGAGAGAGGGGAGGGGAGGAGAAATGAGGTGGAAAGGATTTTGGATCTGGAAATGAGGAGAAATGCGTGTTGGATCTACGAGGGTGCGTTTGTATATATAGAAAGAGAGAGATATTGGCTGCCAATTTTGGTACTTTCGCACAGCGACAGATGGGGTCGTGTATTTTGCTACTGGTGGTTTGTAATCGTTTATCGTTTCCTTTACCATAGGAATTCCCCTATTCTATTCTTCTTCTTTTTTTTTTTGGAAAGTACTTTAATTAAAAAAATTAAGTTGAAGGGGAAATTGTCGTCCTCCAACGGATATTTTACAAAAAGATAAAATTATTCTTGAATTAAACAAAATTTGAACTAAATATTAAAAACAAGGTTGTTTTTTTTATAATGATACAAAATTATTCTTGATTCAAACAAATTTTGAACTAAATATTAAAGATAAAATTATCTTTTTACCGTGATGCAATTATATTTTATAAATTATATGTAATTAGATTAATCATTTTGTTTTTTATTATACAATAAAATTACTAATGTAACTCTATAATAAAATAATATAATGCCTACTACTTATAGGCAATTTGGTCCTTTTATTTTTTATTTTTAAGACAATGTAGTTACTTTTATGCTTTTAAAAATAAAAAACAACATAACTTTCTTGCAAGGGTTTTTTTTGTCATTTTACTTTGGTTTTATTGTAAATTTGAAGGTTACTTATGGACATTATTGTAATTGATATATATATATATATATATATATAAACCTTATGACGTGTGGACAATTCTCGTGTCGTTGAGCAGCATGTGCAATGCTATCTGGCCACTAAACATCGTCTTTTATGGCTATGTATGAAAAGCTTCGGTGTCCCTAACATGATGGATGGTGTGTGCCCCATGCGCTCCACGGGTTTGGCGTCGACAACCATTTTTCTCTTTCTCTCCACCTTGAATTCTGCACTAATCACTTACAAAATTCAAACCAACTCCTATGATTTATTTTTCCTTCATAATTGATCTTTAACCTTTTGATTGCTATTTTTGCATTTTTAAATTATTTATAAAATTACAAATATTTTTCAATTTCACCATATCATTTTTTAATCTATCATATTATAAATATTTTTTAATTTCACCCCCTATGATTTTTTAATCTTTCAAATTTGATCCCTATTCTCTTGATTGATATTTGATATGTTCGAGGTTATTTTTTAAATTGTTTTTTTTTTACAATTTCATCCTCATTTGTTTTTTTCCATCAAATTTTATCCTCATTTTTGTTGCTATCTTTTCTTCTTTTGCAAGTTTTTTTTATTAATATTTTCCCATGATTTTATCATTCAGAATTAAATTGGTTGGAAATTAAGCTTTTTGATTGAATCCAAGTCTAGGATTTCACGAGTTTCGAGTTTTAGAGAATGAACCATATTTAGGAGGTTCATCCGGGTTTACTTGATTTTTTTTTCCTTTTTTAGGTTGATGTTTTCTTATTTCTTATCCTCTTTTTTAGTTTTGATTTGTTATTTTTTACGATTTGCATTCTATGAGGTTAGCCCCAGGTTCATGACTAGAATCACCGATTTAAAAGGTTAACGTAAGTTTACTTTTTTTTTTCTTTTTTTTTTAAATTGAATTAATCTTTTTTTCCACTGTTGATGAAAGCTTTTCATAAGATCTAGTATTTATCAACCGAGAATTTGAACAAGCCTATACATTATTTAATTGTAAGGACAATTAAAAAAAAAAGGCTTTGATACCAAAGTTGATATAGAAAAAAAGGATTTAAAGCCTAATAAGAAAGAAAAGAAGAAGTAAATAAGAAGAAGCCAGAGAAAATAAGAATAGAGGTTGGAAAAGTCTGCAACTTTTTAATTTTTATTCAATTTATCAAAACTCTTCGTAATGTCAAGAAAACTATATATAAATAATAAAACCATAATCATAATTAATTTTGGGCTTAAAACCCATTGACTAATAAAAATCTAACAAAATAACATAAATTGAAGTCCAATAATAAAAATAAATAAAATCTAATAACCTGAGCTTGGATGATCCCAACCTTCCAATTCAATAACACAAGGGTTGAAATTTTTTAATATTTATAAATGTTGGAAGATAATTTTTCATGGATTGATATTGGTAAATGATGAGAAATAATTGTATTGTTGATATTTCAATAGGTCATGTGGAATCCTTATTCAGCAGATGATATGATAGTTACTCTTATTATTGGTAAATCAGCCATGGATTTATGGACATCAGTTGTCCCTATTATATTTTTTGAGCCTGTTGAGTTCCATTGCCCGGATCGTGTGATGCGACAATTTAGTTTTAAGCAACACATTTCGTCTAACTTAGATACGAGAGATCAATTGCATTTCATTAGTTGTTTGGATAGGCATGCTGATTATAATTGGATGACTCACCATCTTCATTATATATTGATGTGGGATATACGAAAGAAATTTTATTTTTTAAAAAATATATCTTTTAATTTCTGAAGAGGAATACATGGATTTGTACAGAATATATAATAAGCTTATACCCGAATATATAACACCAAATTATTACACCAAACCCAACGCAATTTCCTCCGCATGAAATTATTGGGATCTGAGACACAAAACTTTCTGTACCAATTCCGATATGTTGCAGAAATTTTTAAAAGCACGAAGCAGGTGAGATCAGATAATTACTGTATACGAAAGGGCAGGAGGTGAGATCAGATAAAGCTGCTTCCAGTGGCCTGGCCTGACAATTTTTTTTATTGTTTTTTTTCTTTTTATTATTCTAATTAAGTGTATTTTGTTCAGGGGGTCTTGATAAGTACGTATAAGCTCGACAATAAATGGAAAGTGGGGTTTAATTGGATTTTTTTAAAAATATTAGTATAGTATTTAAAATTATTAATGGAATAATACAATTAAAATTTTTTAATAAAATAAATTTTTTTATTTTATCGTAACATTTATTAAATATAGTTATTTCCAAACATAATAAAGTAATTATCATATTTAAAAATAATAATTAAATATGTCATACTTGAAAAGTACGATATGTTTAATTGAATTAGAAAATAAATAAGTTTAAAGCCTACTCTGTCATTCTTTCCTTCGAACCTTGCCTTTATTTGTCTTCTCTTTTCCCTTCTTTCCTTCTCTTTGCTCTGGTATTCTTTAATGGTTTGTCTACCAGTTGAAAGAGCCTAAGCAAAACGGTGAAAAGGCAACAATGAATGCCTAACCACCACCACCACCACCACCACCAACCACTCAAGCAAAAACCATGAACTAGAAGAGAAACCCATCGAAGACAAGCACAGTAAGAAAGTAACATGTTTGAGAACTGATGCATGTCTCCCAGTGACACAGCACTTGGGACTTGGGACACATACGTATGCATCCAATGCACATGAAAGGCCAAACTCATGGTTTTTAGACATTTTTCTATCAAACCAATGACTTTCTCTACCTGCTCTGTTGAAGAGAAAGAGCATCGTGTGTTGTTCCTCTCTCTCCCTCTCCCTCTCCTCTCCCGAGCTGGATAGAGAAGGCCAATCTCGTAACCATAGATAAACAAAAACCAGAAGCCAAAGTAGCTTAAGTCTTGGTGAAAGGTATCTCGGTTTAAATTCGCAATATCAATTAAATTGATAAAGCAATTTTCGGATGTGACATGATTAATTGTTACGGTTTAAAACCATGATAATAATTAATTATTATGGTTTAAAATTATTTAATAAATGTTATGTGAATTTACTTCTTTTTAAAAAAAAATTAAGTGCTAGTTGCCCAATTTATTTATCCGGTATAATTAGGCATATGATAAGTAATATATTCAATATAGGTTAATCAGAAGAGAATTTGATTAAATAGCAATTAAATGATCTTGCGTTACCAGAAGATTTAGATTCTTGTTTGCTTGTGTTAATTTTATAATGATATATCATCTTTTAAATACAAGGTAATTTTTAGGGGGCTCAATTTTTAAATTACCACTAAATTACAAGGTTGAGAATTTAATTAAATCAAGTTAAGGCATGGATCACCGATACTTTGGACAGTCAATCCTTTTTCTGATAAATGGGGCACTTTTTCTCGAATATAGTATAGACGGTCACTGTTTAAAGTTGCACTGGACTTTTTGGAAAAGATGAATGTCATTTTCGGTGAGCAATGTTTGAACGAAACTAACTTTTGAGATTTGAGGTCTGCATCTAATGATGGCTAGGATATTTTTTATTTTTTAAAAAAATTAATTTTCAACAATTTTTTATATAAAAACACTACTAATAGAATCTATCAAAACTAATCAATTAACTTAAAAACCTCAAAAACAAAATTAATAATAATTTCTCTATTATGATTTATAACTTTTTTATATTAAAATTATTTTTTTTTGGTTGAAGTGTCACAATCCGATATCTTTAGATTATAATAATCCTATAAAAAGCAAATGAAAATAAATTATAAAGTCTAATTCTCAATCAATCTAATATTGAATAGTGAAATTGAAAAAAAAAATTGATTAATAAAAAATGACCCGAGTTAATAAGCCAATCTTGCAACCCAGGTCACAAGATCGAGATAACCCCATGAAAAAAAAATTGAAACAAATTACGAATTTCAATCCTCAACCATCTCAATATTGAAGAATGAGATTAAAAAAAAATCAATTAAAAAAAACATAAAAAACAACCAGACTCAATCCACCAAACTCATGATCCGGGTCATCAGATCAAAATAATTTTATAGAAAAAATAAAAAAATGACTTAATTTAACCCGGGTTAACTTGTCAAATCTGCGACTTTGGTCTTGAGACTGAGATAACCCCATAGAGAGAAAGTCAAAACAAATTATAAAGCTCGATTCTCAATCACCCTTGTCGGATATAATGTTAAATGATAAAATTTATAAAAAATTTAATTAAAAAAATAACATGAAAAATAAGTCAAGTCAACCCGAGTTAACCGTTAAGCATTATTACCAAGTCAGGAGATCACGATAATCTAATGAAAAATAAACTGAAACAAATCATGAAGTCTAATTCTTAATCAAATACAATATTAATTGATGAAATTAGAAAAAAAAGTTAATTTAAAAAACAAAGAAAAAATAAGTCAATTGAGTTAATCCGTCAAACCCGCGACTTGGGTCATGAGATGAGGACAACCCAATAAAAAGTAAGTCCAATGTTGAAAGATATGTTGCCCGAGTCATGAGACCGATATAACTTCTTAGAAAGAAAATAAAAAAAACTACCTGAGATTTAACCATGATTAAAATATCAAAACCCGTGATCTTGATCTTGAGATCAATATATTCTCATAAAAAACAAATTAAAACAGATTATGAAACTCAATTCCTAACCGATCCAATATTGAATGATAAAATTGAAAAAAATCAATTAAATAAAAGACATAAAAAATAATTCTAGTTAACTCGGGTTAATCTGTTAAGTACTATTCTCAGGTCATGAGACTAGGATAATCTAATGAAAACTAAACAATAAAAAATTATAAAGTTTAATTCTCAATCAAATCAATATTAAATGATGAAATAAAAAAAATAAAAAAAATATAACTTAAACTAATTTAACCTGTCATACGACCCATTTTAGTTTATAGTTAATAAAGATCCTTCACTAAGTAATAACCTACCAATAGGTAAATATTTCACACAGAAAACATCTCTTTATACCCAAAAGCACTGCTCATACAAATACGAGGAGGGGATAGCGGCACACCTTTTCTTCCTCGCTTATTGTATCTAAAATGCGACACCAAACCAAATCGCTTCAAACATGAACAAACATTTTTTCTTGACAATAATCTCCTTGCTCCAAACTGAATTTAGCTACAGCCCAAACTCACAATTAAGCCTTGAACCTATGCAGACAACTGCACTTTTTTTTTTTTTCATCTTCTATCAACCATGCCTAGAGGGAATCATCTTAAAACCTTTCTTCTTTCTTTTTATCTCTTTTTCATGTCAACGCAGATAAAAAAAACAAAGGGTGGGTGTTAAGCTCAACTTAACAAGATTAGAAAGAATAGAAAGAAAAGAGAACAGAAATTGAGAAGGAACAGAAACAAGAGAGAGTAGAGGAGAATGAGCAGAGAAGTGAGATTGATCTTCTGTATTTTCTTTTTTTTTCCCTCACTGTTTCATACACCAGTTTATATATAAGCTTTTATTCTTCTACTGACTGTAACTATATTCAAGCCTACTGAGTACTGACTCTAACTACTTCCTTAACTAACTCAACTGCTTTTCTAACTTCCAGCTAACAGAATTCCACCAGACTAACCATTATTCTTTCAGTGCTGTTGTTGCTTCTTGTTGCTCTCCTTCCAGCCTTCATCATCATGTCTCCTGGTTCGTAACAATACTCCCCTCTTCAAGAGATTCTTGTCCTCAAGAATCTGCTTGTCGATCCATGCTACCTAAGAGAGCAGTTCTTGGACTGAATAGACTCCTTTTATCCATGGCATTATTTGATTCCTCCTGCCACTTGGTTTGTTCAAATGCTTGCATTAGTGTTGTTGGCCTGAGGATCTTAAGCATTGGATTTATATCTTCCCTGAGTCCATTGATAAAACTTGAAACATAATAGGATTCAGGCAATGAAGGGTTTAAAGAATTCATCAATGACTTAAGCTCCTCAAACCTCTCAACATATTCTTTTACACCTCTGTCTTACAAAAGCTTGTTAAATTCTTCCACAACATCCTTTTTATTGCCAAATCTTCTGCAGATAGATTGGGAAAACTCTTCCCAATCAATCAATGATTCATTCCCTCGCACAAACCCTTCAAACCACACATCTGCCTTGCCTTCCAAGTAATATGAGACCATCTCTACCCACTGATGTACAGGTATCGAGTGTATCCTGAAGTATTTCTTGCATTTTCGCAGCCATCCTCGAGGATCCGCGCCTCTGAAGGTTGATAGCTCCATCCTTGGCAATGGTATGTGGAATCTTGACTTATGAAACTCTTGCCCTGTCATCTGCTCACCTCGACTCTGAGTTTTAAGTCCTGGTGTTATTTTTTCAGTAGATGCATTCACTTCCACGTTCCTGTCCATCCCTGGTGTTGCTAGGATACCTCTGGAGTGGCCTCCCGCCGCCTATGTCCTTGCTGTTTGGGCAGCTACAAATTGTTGGAACTGTGAGGATAATAGTTCCATTTGTATGACCAACTGCTCAATCTTGGCCCCTTGCTCCTTGTTTTCGGCCATGGATTCCTGCCATTCTAGATGATAAGTTTGCAGCTGGTTGTCTAACCTTGTGCAATGTTCATTTACTATCTTGAATTTGTTACCGTCCACCATTGTTGAATGAGGTTCGCAGCTTGTTACAAGCTCTGATACCAATTGTTAAGCTCAGCTTAATAAGATTAGAAAGAATAGAAAGAAAAGAGAGCAGAAATTGAGAAGGAACGGAAACAAGAGAGAACAGAGGAGAATGAGCAGAGAAGTGAGATTGATCTTCTATATTTTCTTTTTTTTCCCTCACACGTTTCATACACCAGTTTATATACAAGCTTTTATTCTTCTACTGACTGTAACTATATTCAAGCCTACTGAGTACTGACTCTAACTACTTCCTTAACTAACTCAATTGCTTTTCTAACTTCCAGCTAACAGAATTCCACCAGACTAACCGTTATTCTTTCAGTGCTGTTGTTGCTTCTTGTTGCTCTCCTTCCAGCCTTCATCATCATGTCTCCTGGTTCGTAACAGTGGGAAAACATCATTTGAGTCCACGGTGATCTCTCTCTACATCCACAATGTTTTACCCCCACCATTTAGTTTTTTCTGTAATGGTGCAATCTTGTTTGAGATGGGTTAGGTTATGGACCAACAAGAATGCTACATGCTGCGTTAGTAGTCGGGACGACTCATTATCAAAGTTGTAAATTTTTCTTTTGAGCTATCTCCGACGATGCATTGCTCCGTCATGGAGCTCTCTTGCGAAGTTCTCGTAGATGTTCTCCTTACTCTCTAACTCATCTCCTAATGTAAAGAAATACTTGTGTCCATGCTGGTATCCAAGCTATTTGTCACACAAACTGCAACCAGAGCCCCCAAACCAAAAATTTTGAACCTAAATATCATGCACAAAACAAAACATTAGCACCAGCTTGACAATAGAAATCCCCCGTGGAAGCCGCCAATTCCAAGGCCTGCCATAAACTCGCCTGAACCTGATTCAGAACTATTCGAATCTGTGTCGCTGTATGGCTACTAACCTAAGCGTTGAAGATTGATTGGTTCTGGGTCCCATAACGATAAAAGAACACAGGCACATCGGCTATAAGCCTACAGGTAGTCCCCATTGTCAATTTGATTTTAGGGTAAAAAATATTCTCACCAGGACATGCAGTCAACATGAACCATCGAAAGCACATTGCATTCGATCTGGGCACCAAGGATTCTCATTTCTAAAGGTTAGGTCCCTTCCATGATTCCATCAACACTCGAAGCTGACATTCCAATAAATGACTGACGTTCTATACATTAAAAACTTGATAGGAGAAGCAATAGCTCTCATAGAAAAATCCAAAATTTAATCCCAATTTGTTGTGCCACGTCAACACCAGACCTGTAGTTCGAAAACATCCCGATAACTTTTCGAGCGTGCATTGAGCTTTTGACAAGATATTATCCGGCCAGGCGAAATTGAATGGGCAGGGCAAAGTTGCAGAATAGGAATGTAAATGGTCCTCCATATGGACCTGCCTGTGCCACTTCCATAGACATTTCAACTGAATAACTAAAGCCATCACTGCATATAACGGACCTCTTTCAATCTGTCAACTATTCCAAAAAAAAAAATTTTAAGCTGCTTACAAGTGTGGGGTGAAGAAAAAGAAAACATAAATAAAATCGCAGGATTTTTGCTAGGGTGCTATATACTGCCTTTTTACAAGAGAAATCTTGACTCCTGCAGTTTATTGTTCTCAAGGATACAATGGGTCAAAATATACGCCATTTACAGAACAGACTTCCACGGTACCTCCAACAAAATTCACATGACGTTACACTTATCTTTTGGTTTTGTGTCAAGCCTTGAAGAAGAAGAAGATGCGGTTTTACCACTGCTCCTTGGCACCTGCTAGAAAAACATCTTGTGAATCAGCAGTCCTATATGCCTACAAGTTTTAACTCAAAAAAGTCTAGCCTGCCTCATTAGAATAGAGATTGAAACAAAAAAGATTGCATGATTGCAAATGGTATTCCAATAAAAGACAAGGAAAAAAAGAGATCTACAGTCTGAACAATTCATTTCTATATAGGGCACTATCTCACCCTTTTACTTTATGCCATCCTAAGATGCTGCTAAATGGAAGGCTCTTATTGACATCCATGATGAATGATAAATCATTGATCAAACTGCCAAATTGGCCCGGGGGGGAATTCACAAACGCCATGTCAACTTAAGACTGTAGATGCACAAGTGCTAGAAACTCGTGTAATTTGTGAACATCTTGTAATTATTGATCGGTCGAATGGCTTCAAATTAATATACATAATTCTTTAAACCTCATTGATGAAGTATCCTAATGCTGGTTTTTTTAATAGAAATTTCCAGTTCTTCATAGGAGAACAATTGTGGAATTAATACATGAACATAAGCATGCATATACAATTATATATTGCGTTTACTCCTGTTTTTAGATATCACCTCAGATAGCTGACCACATCTAAGGGAGGCCAGTAAACAATATCTACAGAAAAACTATTAGCATTGATTTCTTATTTCAATAGTCAATAAAATATCCAGGACCTCCAAAGCATAAAAATCATTAATGATTTACCTGGGGCCCTGTGATTAGTCTTGAACCACCAGTGGTGGATGCTTGCTGCACATTATGGTGTTGCGGCTGTGGCTGTTGCTGTTGCTCATACTCCTGTTGCTGCAGAGCTATTGCCAGTTGCAGATCAGAGCTGCCATAATAGCACAGTTAGTACATATATTTATGCAAAGAGATCACTAGTAGTAATGACCGTGTATGCACATTCCAAATGAGATTAAATGGGTGAGACAATGAAAAAAGTAAAAGGATTACTTTATATCCACACCCGCTTGTGCAGCACTACCAATGCTAGCAAGATAGTCCTGAGACAAGTGAATTAAAAATAAGCTCCATGGCAGCAAAATATACAAAAATGAAGACTTAGAATACTTTGGATTTTGGACAAGGAAAGAAGTGCATACAGCAGTACTGGTCATGGCATTGTGCTCATCCCATGGGTCATTTGTATGACTTTCCGCCTTGAATTCCTTAAAGTTTCCTGTCATAAACAATGTATCCCCATTTACCTGAAGTCATGGGAAGTCAGGATTAGCATACCAAACTCCACAAACAATGCCTACAACTTCACCAAGTTGTTGCAAATTCAGAAATCTGAGATATAATAGTTTTGTTTTCTATTTTAACGTTACAGATGAAAATTGAAAATAAGAGACGGAGAAAATGCCATTATTACTCGTGGGCTTTTGAAAGTTAGGAGTTTAAAGGAAAATCTTTATCACCATTGCCTTCTATTAACACTCCAATACAGCACTACTGCCAGAAAATCAAATTAATTTGACAAAATGTAGAATAACAAACCTCAATCCAATTTTTGAAAATAACAAAATATGTACTTGCATTCTAGTTTTGACTAGAACTTGAAGATATCTGAGCTCACAGTCTAACCTCATTGAGTTTCTCCCACACCAAATCAGGCTGATTAATGTAACCTTGGTCTGTGGCTAAAAGATACAGTTCACCATCATACTGCAAACCATACAAGAGTAGATACATCATACAATCGAGGTTCAGAAAACGAAAAACAGGGAACTAAATAGTGTTTCTTTAAACTGCTTGCTAAACAGGTCTAATTCAAAATCAGAAGCTTTGACATTGAAAGCTAAGCCACAAAAGAGTGCATCCCTGCCTGTAACTAACCTTAAACATCGTGCTAAAGTGATTGTTACGGAAAAAAACACACAGCTCACGCTCTTTAAGCCCATCTTGTAAGCAAAAGAGGCTGCAAAAAGTATTAAGGAAATCAGATGAACATCTCCAGACCCAGCACAAAAAAATAAATAATCAAATCCACAAGGAATTGAGAGATTATATAGCCAAGCAGTGGGCCAACATACCCATTAAAGGTCAGCTGACTAGCATTGTTCTTCAAAAAGTTCCTTATCAGCTCCCCTAATAGAATTGATAAGAATATGAAAATGTGTCAAATATATTCACATTACTTGTTAACTGAGCACCTAATATATGCACATGGTAGTGTGTAAAATCCAATGCTATAACACGAATCATCACTCACCTTGCTGTGCAGTGATTTCATCCTTAGACCTCACAGTTTTATCAGCTTGTTCAGAAAGAATCACCTCACCTTCATACATAGGCTCTCTATCTTCACAATTTGAAGTTCTTGAATCTAAAATGCATTCTTCTCCCTCGTATATGGGCTCACTTCCATCAACACTTGAATTAAAGTTATCAGGTGTATCAAAATTCTGCATTCTACCACTAGATGAATCTGACTCTGGAACTAGAGAAGCTAACCCTGGTAAATCCAACATGTCATGCCCACTTGAAATATCTGCTGGGTTGTGAACCTCGGTAATAGAAGTGGACTGATTCTCAACCTTCTGACCATCATGCAAAATATCTGTAGGGTCTCCATCAAAAGATCCAGTACTTTTTGCACAAGAAAGGGACAATGCACCTTGAATCTCAACAACTGTGTCAGCACTACTATTCTCAATCACATCATTACTAGAGAAATGTTCTCCAGATTCTGTACAAACTGATTTATCAAAATGATCAGTCAGATCAGTCTTTAAGGAAGAGCCTGTCAGTTTCCCTGGGGGAGTTTCCGAAGATGTCAGATTATTATTATCATCAGTGCTCAATGCACTAAGATTGATATCAACACCGACATGCCCCTCTGATGTATCCCAGGAAGCCACAACCATGGTCCCCTTCATAGGTGTGCTTTCATGTGAGCCAACAGACACAACCCTTCCATCAACATCGGCTACAAAATCATCCACTGAAATTGGCAACTCAGTCTCTGACAATTTTAAGACCCTCAATAGCTCTGCTTCTTCTTCTAAATCCCCTTTTCTTACTTTTTGATGATCAGAGACTGAATGTGGAGAATCATCAAAAGATCTAGCCTTTGAAAGACAAGGAGAAGGAACACCCAAAGTAGCAGTTGTTGCAGCAACAAAGTCAATGCAATCTTCCTCGGTTTTAGTTTTACTATGTTCCCCGGTCAAATTTTTACTTTCATCCTCCATGTTTCTTGTTTCAAGAGCAACAAGCTCCCCCATAAGAGTATTATAGGACTTTGGCCCAATGGCATTAGCAGTATCATAGTCCTAGTGCATTGAATAAAGAAAATTAATCATCTCAATCTTAAAACCAGATCAAGACATTCAACACTAGAGGCTTTCTGATAAAAAAAAGGACAATTTAAGGAACAAGGGAACATGTATTGTTGATTTTACATCCTGGTATTTTTAAGCACTTATTTCTCAAGCATAATGCAACTAACAAAATATGCTTGTTCAATTACAAGGTTCCAAAAAACTTTAAGAATTAGGCAACTTACAAAAAATAAAATATAAAAGAGAGCAAAAGGAAAGAAAAATGCCTATCAAGATGTATTGGTAAAATTCATTGTGAAATATCATATCCTTTCTCAGCAACAACATAATAACTGAGATATATCCAAACTAAAAGAACCCACAACCATACACATAAGAAAATGGTTTCATCTGGTGACAAGGCAATTAAGCTTTAACATTGAGTGATACAGGAAGCAAATGCAAAAGTTAAAACTCCACAATCATTAGTAAAAGACAAGATTTCAATGACATAATTTAGGATCTGAGACCTCCACAGAGTAGACCCTAAGACCACCAGGCATACTAACGAGGCTTTCTATGCCACGTGATGCACAGAGCCTCAGTAATTATGATTTTTTGTATGGTTTTCATTCTTCTTTGATTCAGCAGCTCATTGTTTATGAAATAAATCTGTCTGAAGGACCTCTTTCAAACAAGAGATTAAGCAACATGCACAGCATAGCTTTTAGAAACTATCTAACAAGACAAAAGGAAAAAATCTCAAGTGTCATTGCCTTGCTGACATGTTTTAACCATGCCCTTTAGCCTAGAGGTAAACCAAGCCCAAATATTAATGTTTTAACTAAACTCTTTAGCCTAGTGGTAAACCATGCCCAAATAATAAGGCCTTCATTTGAAATAGGAATATTTGTATTCAAGAGAAAAAAACAAAGCAACAAATAAATCTGATCAAGAACAGAGCCTATTGCAAAACAACTATCCATTGGCTTCAATATACCGAGCAAAAATATTTCTTGGAAGGCAACTGGACATTGAATCAATACAAGTTGAAAAGGTAACAGCAGATTGAATCAACAACAGTTGATTCACATTGCAGTAGTGAAAAACTAAAACTAATTTCTAAAAATCTGTAAGCCTCCAATTCTTGTCAGCATTACCTAATCTTTCATATGATGTTAATAAATTTTACTTTGGCTTCCAAACAAGTTACACCAGCAGCAAAAGGTACAAAACAAAATACCTAACACGACAGGTGCTACTGCTTCACACAAGTATTTTCATTTGCTTCTTTTTATTTTAAGTAACCATTTGACAGGTTCCACAAGGAAAAGGAAAAAAGTGTTTCTGTAAGTGAATATGTCAAAATATGCAAGATTTCAATATCCAGACTAAAACATATTATTCCCATAAATGAGGCTGGTTCCCAGACGACCCCCATCCATGAAAACCTATTATCAGTGAAGCCTTCTCCATTACATGTAGTTGATGAAATCTGAATTCACAACGGGTAGCCTACTGATGGAGAACGAAGGCCAAGGGCAAGGGCAGCAATGGGAGTTGGTTTTTATTTATTCATGAAAACCTATTATCAGTGAAGCCTTCTCCATTACATGTAGTTGATGAAATCCAAATTCACAACGGGTAGCCTACTGATAGAGAATGAAGGGCAAGGGCAGCAATGGGAGTTGGTTTTTATTTATTTAAGAGTTTTAATATTGTATGATTAGTCTAGATTTCATTATTTGGGAATATTAGTATTTATTACTTGGTTGTTAAATTAGAATTTTAGTTTCTTTTTTAAATTAAAACTTATTAGGTAGGTTTTCCTATTTTATCTGATTTGGTGCATGTAATTCATATGATATAGAAAGCACCTAGAAATTAGTTATTAAATTGTTGAATGGCTGATTAAAATAAATTGAGTTTTTCTTTCAAGATCGAGCATTGCTTCTCCAAGATCGAGTGTCTCTTTTATTTTTTATTCTGATTCTTATTCTACATCAACTCTCTTTTTTTCTTGGTGATTTTGCTCTCTTGTCCTACATCACCTATCCACAACTTCTTGTTTCCCTTTCAAGACAAGCAGAACCTGACTAGACAGACTTACAATTGATTCCGGAAAAAAAATCAGATATTCAATAGGTAACAAGAAGATAGTGCCAGAAAGTTTTTCCTCTGGTAACTTTGAAAAGAGAGGCTACAAGAATGAGGCTTCATTCACAAACTGTTTTCAAATCTCCACAATCAAGAATCTATCCTACGCATTTCCATTGAGGAAAGCTTAAACTCTCATGATTTCCTGTCCTTTAGCCAACCAAGTTTAAGATGTATTGACATTGATGATCTACAAGAAACACCAAGCTTTGCATTTTAGCATCCTCGATGTTATTCAGTGCCCAACTATATAAACATGCAAATGTTTTCATTTTGTCATTTTCCCTAATATGCATGCTGGCCATAACCTAGAGAGGCATCCAAGCTACACCTTGAAAGACATACATGTGGAACATTCACATGAAAAGATCATTTTATTAGACATTTACTCAGATGTTAATGTAAAACATAAATAAATGAAAATCAGAGAAAAAGGGAATGTTCAACAGAACCTACACCAAAGTTACCTACTTAAAATAAAATGCAGCAGATGATGGCAATATGGGACAACATGGCCACAATCTGAGAAAAATCAATAATCCCCTGCATGGAAGAGGGTGTTTGATAAACTCAAAGAACCAGTACATTTGCCTAAAAGATACAATAAGAGTGTTAAGATAGGTAGAACCAGATAGCTTAAAACTTCTTCAGTTCTCCATACTTAGGCTTAAACCCACTGGTATTAATAAACATGAATCAAGCCCTCTAAATTATAAAGGGCAGAGCATTCCAAAAATTTCCATCATGCAGTTATCACCCTTGCAAAGTTGAAAATTGAAGGAAGGGCATGTCAAGTATAATTAGGAAAACACCCTCTTATTAACACCACCATACAGGCAATTAGGCATCAATTATTCCTAGGAGAAACAAAACTGGGGCGTGATTAATTTATAATTTAACTGAAATATACATGCAATGCTTGGAAAGAGCATACCTGGGGATCAACTATCCAACCATGATATAAAGGAATGTCAAGTAAATCAAATATGGCACATTCTCGGGTAAACTCAAAATCATCTATCCTGCATGGTCATATATGTTAATTAAAGAAAGAAGTACAAGTACACACACACATAGAGAGAGAGGCCAACCTCCTAAACTTTAAATTTACATCAATTCCAGTTGCAAGTCTTGGAAGCAAATCGATGGCATCTGCAATATTCTGCTGTTGATTTTCGACATATCCTGCATCTTTATTCTGCATGGTGAGAGAAGCAGTCAAAATAATATGCACCGATTAATAATGAATATATCAAACAAACAAGATAATCTGCTCATAGTTATTACATTTACATTACTGTTGGAATCAATCAACCTTTCTGCAACAAGGGATAGCAATTTCTCCTGCGAAACTTCAGCGCTATCTGAGCTCAAATTTAGATCATTCTTTAACAGAAGGACGTTACCTATAGCAAGCCCACATGTTCATAATCAAACCACAATTCTAGTTGTATTTCCCCCAAAAAAATTGACAAGAATGATCCTTTATAGATATTTTATAAAATAATCTATTTGCAGAAAATGTGCAAATAAAATAATCATTCAAGATACATCCAAAACAGCATTTGATGCTTAAACAAGTAATCCCTTCTTTTGACCAATAAACTAAAGTAATGAGAAAATCAAAAATCCAAGCCTCCTCTATGGTAGTTAAGGATAAAAACACAAATTTTATTAACCAGTGTCTGGTGGACTATGTCTAACAGGATTGTTTTGGGTTCAGTGAAGTCAACTGTCAAATTTCTTGGCACCAGAACAACAATTACCTTAACAATAGAAAAGATGATATTCCTCTAAAGAATCAATCCTACCAGTTTGTGTTGCCAGAATAATGACGACCTTAACAAAAGAAAAGAACATTTACACCAATGCAGTGAATCCCAACAGTAAATTAGATAGAACTCAAAATTTATGTTAGAATTTGCACTCAACTATCCCCAGTAGTGTACTGAAACCTTCTTACCAAAAAGAATGAAATCCTAGCAATCAAATTCCCAAATTATCAAACAAGCAATAAAAAATCGCATATCATAGGTTCTGTTTCTCCATAGGTTATATCAACCAGTATTCCAACATTAGCTAAACTCCCTTCATATTCTGTTTTCTCTCCAAATTACTAACAATATGGGAGGAAAAAAAAAAACCTACAATCATTGAGAATGTACCTAAATGCCTGGTTCTTTCAATTTCAATGGTGAAAAGCACTATTTCACAACATCAAAATCAATAGCTTATTTTTTGCATTAAACTTCAACAACATGAAAAGGTAACAAGCAATTGATCCAAATTATTGAGTTTTTCAATTTGCATCATCAGCACCTCGAAATTACCCCTAGTTAAGCAATTAATCTTAATTTCCTAGGCAGATTTTACGATCCAAATTAAGTTTCAGTTTGGCTACTGTGAGAATATCCAAGAATGAAATCACACTTGCCTAAACCAGTCAATTTCCTTAAAATGATATTAGATAACACGCTTAAACGAAACGAGCTTTCCTATTTTCACGGAAACCTGATAAAACAGAACATTTCAAGTTTCAGTTTTCAATTTCTTGGCAGGAAATCAAGCAAAAGAAATTTAAAAACCCTAACAAATGAGTTAACAAGAAGGAAGGAGAGAGAAAAGAATTACAGATGGCAAGGAGAGGACAAGGTCCATTGTCGTTTTGGAGAACGATAGGAGTGGTACGGCCTAAGAAGTGTATCGTTTTGGTTTTGTGAAGGCACTCTTTCTCTCTCTCTTTCACTGCTACCACTACTTGTTGTTGTTGTTGTTGCTGATCTTGATTCTGGTTTTGTGGTTCTTCGCCTGGAGAAGAAGTAGAAGCCATTTCTTTTTTCGAGATGAGACAATTGTGAAATTTTGATTTTGATCGAGAGACAGTAGGGGGTTGAAACGATAATAATCTATCTTACGTAATGGTAAAGAGAGAGGGGATGTTTTGACATTTCTGTTATCAGTAGTTGAATTTTGTTTTTCTATAATTAGTCTTCTGACGGTGATATCAACGCTGTCATATTTATTTATTTATTTTGTTATTTTTTCTAAATGTCTTTTTTTTTTCGTTCATGTCTTAGTTATGGTCGATCTCAATTGATTAAAATAAAAAACACCCCTACGTTATATCAAGTTGGTTTATTATTTACTGCTTAAACGTAAAAAAAAAAAAAAAAAAAACATGTTTGGATGTTGTGGATATGTTTTTGGCTATTATAAATTAAAAGATAATGTTCATGTTTTATGAATTAAATTAAATACATGAACTGATAATTCATAAAAGAAAATTGTTGATATTAATAGTTATATGGGTAACTTTTCAAACAAGAAATTCTTCAAATAAGTGGAAATACAAATTGGTATTCCTAAAAAAAGATAATGATATAAATTGTAAATAAAAAGAATTGTTTTTTAGCCAATATTATATTTTTTTGTTTATATATTATTTTGTTAAAAAAAACATAACTTTTTATTGGTAATATGGTTTATTAAATAAAAAATTAAGCAAATCAAAATAGAAATTACAAAATATATATATATATATATTGATTTGAAATATGGTTTATTGGTAATATGGTTTATTGAATGGAAAACTAAGTAAATCAAGATAGAAATTACAAAAACAAATTCTATTGATTTGAAATAATGAATAAAAAATATACTTTCTAATTAAATATCCCTTTTATTATTCATTTTGTTTTTTAGAAAAAATTGACCTTTCTATATAAATATTGTTTTTTTAAATTAAGACTTATCACACTCTTAAGGGCAAGTTTCAATTAAATATCATTTAAATAAATTTATTTGAAGTAACTCTTTTATATATATATATATATAAACAAACTCGAGTCATGACTATGTTTAGGCTGGAGGCTTATAATAGCTATAAGGATGAAGAAAAATCCTTAAACAACAGGGTCGAGGCGGTGTGGGTTGTGAAAACACAAGTTAACGCATAATTGCAAGAAAAATGAAACCTCGAGTCATGACTTTTTGTTGACGCGTCTTATTTACTCAGAAGTCATAATTTATTTCTTCGTCACGCAACCTTTTTCAGCCAGAGGTCTGGAGATTGTGGTATAGAAAATGCAGAGTGGGACAGCTAGTGGATTTATCTCAAGACATTTGTTACCAATGTTTTGTTGTTTGTGCTTCGCCGTCCATTTGAAGTTATGCATTTGGTTTTTCTTTCCTTCTGGTGGTTCTTTTATTTTCTTCCCTCATTGTTTTGTTGTCGGTTTGTCCTTTTTTTCCTCGTCTCTTGATTCTTGCTCTGTCTAGGCATTGTTGATCTTCTTCATACACTGTCATTTTGATTTGTTTTACTTAGCAGTTACCTATGCTCTTAGGACCCACATTATAGACTCTTTTATATCCTTTTTTTTATTAGCTCCTTCAAAAAAAATAAAATTCCATTTGCATCCTTTTTTTTATCTCGGCTCAATAGTTTAATTTTACAAAATTAATTTTTAATACACCATAAAATGATATTTATAATCATGAACACGCAAGGCAATACAAAATAGAAAAAATACTAAAAAAATAACAACAATAGAATATAAAAAAACAATGAAAATAGAACATAGGAATAATCAACCGTGGGTTGCATATGTTGCTCTTCTCACGATCTTAAAAATATATTTTGATGTTGAATCGATGTTTGATTTAGTAAAATAAAATTTAATTTTATTAATTCAAATCAATTAAAACTTCAAAAACAAATATTCTATCTTTTCTTTCTAAAAAATAATATCTTTATCTCGGTTTTTTAATGCAATCTTTTATTGGAATTGATATATTTATTAATCTATTAACATATATAATTCTCAATTTATACATAATTTTTTTAATTTCCAGTTAAAACTAAAATTTATATTGATAATAAAAAAATGTTAACAATATTCGCACTCTTTTTTGGCGTTGAGAAAATAAATGTTTCAACCCGCAACGGAATGGATGAATCAAAAATAAGATTCTAAAACACTTATATTCTCAGAATAATTTGTTTTTTTTGTTTTTTTTTTTTTTGAAGGGGGGTTTTCACTTTTCAAAGCCAGTAGACAGCCTGCAAAGAATCAAGCTATGGGACAAGCCTAGCATTAAAGTCATGGTCCTATTCTTTCTGGCCCATTTATACATTGCAATAAGGATCTACGAACTTAAAAATATAATTACCATCGCCATAAAAAATTACCATAGCAACAAAATATTAGCGTTAACAACAACATCCTATTTAGGCCTTTCCTGGTTGAAGCAGGTTTTTCATTGTTTTAGCTTTTGCGGGATATTAAAAAAATATTTTTTTAAAAAAATAAAGCTATAAAGAGAGCTTTTAATGAGTTTCGTATAAAACCTCCCATTTATTTTATTATATTGTAATGGGTTTTGTAAAAGTGTTTTTTTTAAAAAAAAAAACACATCAAAATAATTTTTTTATTTTTAATATTAGTATATTAAAATCATAAAAAATATTAATTTAATATTTTGTATGTCAAGACCATTTTTTAAATGCACTCAAATGCACTTGATTGTTTTTATATTTTAGAAGTATTTTTAAAAAAAAATAAAAATTTTTTATTTTTTTCTTTACTTTAAATTAATTTTTTTTAATGGTTTTACATTACTTTTGATATGATATGCTAACATCAAAAATAAATTTTAAAAAATAAAAAAATATTTTAACACATTCTAAAACAAAAATAAAACAATCCTTGCACAGTACCAAACACAAAGAACAAAAACGCGATGACAAAAACTAAAAAGGTAGAACGAAGAGGGACCAATTAAGGGCGTTCACTTTCTTTGTGAGCCCATGACCAAGCATGAGGTGGAGTTGGATGACAGAAGTAGAAAGTGATGGATAGCTTTGAAAAGCTGTGACCAGGCGTAGATGGTGCCTTTAAGGCGCTACTCTTTGCCAATTTGAGCAGGCATAGCTAAGTTACTCAAAGAAAATCGCAACGTTTTATTCCAGATAAAAAGAAAATCGATGCTGTATGGATAAGTGTTGTCTTTACAGTGAGGCCTGGATGCCCCTCTCGCTCTGAGACCACATGGA
>Ga0307517_10002059_pt1 | contig 32733 bp, 27 predicted proteins | sample 23_EM_MG_FD_194515 | JGI IMG/M metagenome (GOLD analysis project Ga0307517, IMG submission 194515) | Populus trichocarpa ectomycorrhiza microbial communities from riparian zone in the Pacific Northwest, United States - 23_EM | ecosystem: Host-associated > Plants > Roots > Unclassified | place... | reverse complement strand
GCCACGAGGGTGTAGCAGACTACCATTAATGAAATATATAAAATTATATACAGGCTATGCTAGAAATCGAGAGGGTGAAAGCGGACGAAGGTAGGCGTCTGGGTAGTGGGACCGGCAGGGTGCGGACAAGGGTAAGAGTCTGCGAAGGGCGCCGGCAGGGTGCGGACAAGGGTAAGAGTCTGCGAAGGGCGCCGGCAGGGTGCGGACGAGGGTAAGAGTCCGCGAAGGGCGCCGGCAGGGTGCGGACGAGGGTAAGAGTCCGCGAAGGGCGCCCGCAGGGTGCGGATGAGGGTAAGAGTCCGCGAAGGGCGCCGGCAGGGTGCGGACGAGGGGAGGAGTCCGCGTAGAGTGTCGGTAGGGTGTTGCAAGCATTATGGGGCGTCCCTGGACGAATCTAGGCCGTCGGGCTCCCAGAATCTGGCAGGTCTACACGAGAGACCCCCGGGCGAGAAGAGACTGAAGGTGGGTGTTCGGACGGAATCAGGCCGTGACAAGTGCGCCGGGTAGTGAGGACGGGAACAATGGTGTTGGGAGGCACCAAGCGCAGGAGGTGCAACCCTAGGACGCCCGGACGTTTACGACGTTCACGACGCACAGAACGCAAAGGCGGACGTTTAGGACGTACGGAACGAATGGGGCGGACGCACGCCGTCCAGACGCGGGCCCTATCCGTCTGGAGTAAACGTTTTTTTTGCTGATGTAGTATGATAAAAGAATCCCAACGTATCCCGTTTACCTTTGCTAGCTACCCAATTCTCCTTCCGGACTATGCTGTACTCAAGAGTAGTCCAGCCTAGTTTTTTGAAGCGTCCCCACGACCAGCTCCCCCAATAGCCTCTTCTTCCACTTCATCCATATCACGTTCCTCTCTCTCGTCATACCCATCAACTGTGTTGTAAACCCCACTCTCATATCGACAACGTCTGCGAGAAAACCTCCCCATTCGGTTATTACGTTCACCACGTTCACGGTATCCAGTGACGGGATCTCCCATCTTCCAGTCTGGCTTTGTACCACAGGAGGCAGACCAATGGCCCTTGCCTCCACAGCGAGTGCAAACATTCCGGTCGCGCCGATTGCCCGATACACCATGTCCCGTGATCATTGACAGGTCCATTGGTGCAGGTGCAGTTGGGTGACTAGAGGATTTAAATGGTACCGTAAAAGGAGTGCTGCCACTATTGAAAGAGGTAGTCCCACCTGTCAGGCCTTGAGTTACTGCCTGATCGTCGGTTACGGCCATTGCATCATCCAAGGTGATAGTTTTATTACCCCGGTGGGCGGAAATGGCAATTGCACTTAAAATATCCTTCTCACAAGCCGTCATCTTTTTTATATATATCATATAAAGCCTGTCTTCGCGTTGGGTATTAAGCCTGTTCCTCCCAGCCAAGCAGGCAAGGTCCAGGAACCTAGTGTTGAATTCCTGCAAAGCACCAGGTCCACTTCCTCTTTTTAAAGCTTCTAGGCGATTCCAGACGGCCTCAACAGCGAAGGCAGGTGAATACCGATGAACACACTTAACCTTTATCTCCTCCCAGGAGAACGGGTATTCTGCAATAGCAGGGGTGAAGATATAGCTGTAGTCTGCTACAAGCATAGAGCGAAACCATACCAAGACATCCGGGGCTATGGCAGTCCAGGCTGCAGTTATCGTGGCATTATTGTCAAGACCAGCAAGCAAGGCGAAATGGGTTACCACATCCGTCCAGGATAGGACTGCCTCATGGTCAATACAACCAAGAAACTTTGGAATCGTATGCTTCTTCAACTGGTGACGTAAAATCCAATCATTGAGGTTCGCTTGCCCCGCCTGGGCGATTGACTGAACAGGAAACTCGGTAGCAGGAAGCTGGTTGGAGTAACTCATGTTCTGCATGTGTTCTGGAAGAGAACTGATTGCCGCACGAAGCTCCTCATTCTCACGAATCAACTCCTGTGCTTCCTCCGGGTTGTGCTGTCCCGTTCCCTGCTGGGGAAACTCTTGGTGGCCGGAATCCATTTGTGAAATATAAGATGGGTGGTGAAAACTGCGTTGGCCAAAGGGAGGTGAGCCTTTGGGACTATAGGTGGGTGAATCTAATCCGTCGGTTGAGCTTGCACTTTCTTTATTCTCACACCAGGTACTGCTTTCTGGCTTGGTGTCTATGTCCATAGACTCGGACATAAAAATCGCAAAACGGTTCGGGCAGAGCCTGAGTATGCCTTGGATGCTATGACAAACACAGCTTCACTGGGTGGCACACCAGTAGACCAGGTGAATGGTTTGGAAAAAGAAAATAAAAAAACGGCACTCAACCGAAAAAAAATGTGGTGCTGTTGCTACCAAATGATGCGTAGGTATGATGGTGTTCCTCGTTGTTCGTGCCTGGCTATCTATAGTACGCTACCTAGCTATATGTGTGCCCTAATCCACAGACGCCAACCCTACACTGTGTTTTTGCTGTGTTTTTTGCCCCCGTCCCAGAGGAGGAAATTCTGGACTTCATAGCACACGGTTCAATTATTCAAGTTTTTACGGTAGTCCGCAACTGTAAATCAGAATAAAACACGCAGCAGCAAACTTTGCACCCCAATCTGTAAAACTATTATAGGGAGGCGAGATATATTAGAGAAGAGATTCTACCCAATGCTCACGCCCGTGAACTCTAAGTAACTGCAAATCAGCTACTCGTTTGCATATTTGGTAGCCATGGCTCCTTGTTTTGGGAGGTAATGTGTAGAAAACCTCACTAAATATTGGTTCAATTAAGGGGCTGTTTGGCGTGACAATTTTGGGATGGCAAACCATGGCTTCGATCCAAACCATGGTTTGTAAATACGGCACCGTTTGGTTAATGTGAATTACAAACAATGGTTTGCAGCAACTAGCACGAATTTTTTCACCACTTCCGGTATTGGGTATGAGGTTCTTCCAATCACTGTTGTGCAACCATGGTTTTGTAGCCATACAAGCTTCACAAAAATGCCAAACAGCCCCTAGGTTAGGCACTAGGGATTGGTAGATTGAATTCAATCCATTCTTTTTTTTTTATCACCGTTCACAACAACCACAACCTAAGATTCCAAACTGGAACCCCTCCGCAGAATGAAAACCCCAGCCCAGCGAGACAAAAATTAACTACTTTCTACCTTACCACTATTATCCCTCAACATTGGAAAGATCCAGGGATTTTTTTACATGCTAGTCTAACATGGAGATTCACAAACTTGAAAATCAGGTTGCAGAAAAATGCTGGGAATTCTGAGAGCTGGGGTTCTAGGATGAGAGCCTAAAAAGACTGCCGGGACGGTCGATTTGTGTGGGATTTCCACATGGAGGCCAAACTGGTTTGATTCGCTTACTTCTGCAGTGTGAAAAAGATTGTCAATTTCATATATTAAATTATCCATGATCACCTTTCATTTGAATATTTTTTAAAGAATAAAATTTATTGTCTACCTTGGTTGTAGGTGGCTAAAGTTGTGCATTTTGTATGGAAAACCAGGTGGGGGTCCATTTCTTTTGTAGTCAGGCTCGGAGGGAAATCGACGAACGAGTCCAACACAAAACCAAGGATTAATGGAACGGCAACATAGTGGAACAATACTTAAATCAAGACACCAGAATTTTTGGTACTGGGTACAGTACAGGATGTTATCCCCATGACTGCAGAGTTGGGGATGAGCCGCCAGTGACACTCAGCAGTCATGTATTTTTCCTTCTAAACCCAGACCATACTAAGTAGAAAATGCTAATATTGTCCGTGGACAAAATTAACTGCGGAACAGCCAAGAGGGAAAAACTTAAGGCATGACAACAATACTCCCCTACCAACCCCACCATCACTAAAAGCAAAGAAAAAAAATCATTGATGTAAGTGTAGGGTAGAATACATTGTAGAAATTCATATTTGAGCTAGAGAAAGCTCTTTAAGTGGTGTTGAAAGTGTAGCCTGATGAGTAGCGGTGCGTTGCCATCCATGGTGGATCCGCGGTTAATTTTGTCCATGAACAATATAAGTTATTCGACAAGTGCTTACAAGAAAGGCCATCCCCAAAGCTCACAAAAGTCGCCCACAACCTATTTGGTCATCGGCTATAGTGTTCCTCAATTGTGAAAAAGAAGGGTATCCAGGACTGCTGTTACTTAGCATGAAATTCGGATTTTTAACCAGCTTTTAATTCAGGCAACGTATTTTGGGGTTGCTGAAGTTTAGTGAATTTGGTTCAAGGGCGTTGAAGTTAGTGGATACCCGCGAGGCGGCTTGTCATGATCAAGAAGTCCTCATCTGCCCTCCAGCTTGTTCACTATACTCTTCATGTTTATATCACCCATAATTCCAACTTGTTCATTGAGCCCTATTCAATGATTGGCCCAGCCTGTTTGGTCTACCGCGACGTTGGCCAGGTTAGCGGCATTTCGCCCACTGGCTGTTCGGTCCCACCAACCATCCCTTTTACGGATTATTCTTCCTCCTACTGGGGTACGCGCACTGGGCGGCGACTGGGCACGTGAAAGCGGTTGCATTGGAACAACTTGATGGATACGATAAACACATATCCTCGAAGGTCCGGTTATTGCGTGGGGCTCTTACTGTATTTGGCACCATTTTGAACGGTGACAGCTGAGCGGCGGATACACCGGACAAAAGTGCATGAGTTTTCGTGCAACGCAACCATCGCTATAAAGAAAATCTCCCCAAGACCCGTGAGGTCAAAATCCAACATAATGCCAGCAACACAACCTACCGACACACGCTAAAGAAAGAATACTGATAAGGCTGCAGAGGCCTTGCATTGCCTTGTAAAACTTAGTCTTCTAGGCCAAAGAATGGTGGAAATAGGTGCGAGTCAAGCATCTCAGAGTGGGTCTTCTTCTAAGAGCAAGTTAAGTTACCCGGCAAATACCATCAACATATGGAAGTGCTAGACCTTGGGCTCCACAATCTTAGCCCGACCCCCATTTTTGCCTAAAAAAATTTCTAGTTCTAAGAGAGACTTGACTTAAGCATGATGAAATTCTCTGTATATTTCTTATGTATATTCAACATGCTACCGTGCATTCTTTTACTTAGTTTGTGTTTTGGCTCCGCCTGTCCACCACTTACATTACTACAGCTAAGATATATATTATGGTGTTTTATTGTTTATTTCAGGATAATATCTCAGGATTTAACATGTGCTTTCCAATCAGGTGTTTAGGATTATACGGTTGTTTATGCATCTCTTATGCACCATTCTTGGTCATGATACTTCTAATAATCGCTCCACACCCTTTGTTTCCACACATATTATTTGGGATTTACTTGGCTGGATTTCAGGGTCAAACATGTTCGCACTTTTGTTTCTTACATTGTTTTCCCTATATTTCTCTTGCGCATATGGATGCGCACTTTTCTATAAATAAGGTGCTACCACCCACCTAGCTTAGAAGAATTAAGAACTAGAACTCATACCAATCCCTTCTTCACCTCCTCGCTAAGCGTGCCTTGCAACCCCCCTTGTACTTGCGAAGTATTATCCACATAGAATAGATTGCGCCGCATTCACATATTGAACAAAGCATGCAGGGACACTATGTAAAGGGCTCATGGTGGCATGGTGGCGGTGATCGGTGCCCTGTGTACAGTCGCACCTCGCTGTCCCGGATGGTCAAAATCCGGGACTGACCATGCGGGACAGCGAAACATCCGGGAGAGTGAAATGGTAGATGAAAAAAGTGTTTACAAAAACTGAAAAACGAGTGATAACTGAGTAGGAAGGACGGCCTACTATTCCAGATGAGGCTTAGAAGAGGGGTAGAGTAGAGAATAAAAGATCAGGAAAAGTTTTTGAAATCAGAACACAGTCAATACTGAATACACAGGGTTCTCTCTTGAAATGCCAGCAGCGAAGCTCATGTATGGGAGGAAAAACAGGAATCGATCTCAGAAACTCAGATGAGGAAGGGAATGGGAAGGAGCAAGATGAACATTTATCCCGTATTCCCACCAGATGGAGCACCAGGAATATCAATTGTGCCTTTCAGCAGCTGTGATATAGGTAGTCAAATTAGACTAGTAGAAGGAAGATATCCGGGATAGCGAATATATTCTCTATGTGGGCAGAGTGTTAGAAACTTTCAAATTTCCATCCGGTCCGGAAAGATGCGAAATCCGGGACAGTGAGGTGTATTTCTATGTAGCCAGAATAAATTCCCAAAAGCTTTCCGGGAGAGCGAACCATCCAGTAGAGCGAGGTCCGGGACAGCAAGGTTAAACCTTATTTTCATTCATGCTACCTACGACCAACTAAATGATATGTGAGGCGTCCCGGGACACCCCCCCCGGGCCTGGGCCCCCTGATAAAAGAAATCCACCAGTCGCCTACCAGACAGTACCTCCGGTCCGGCACCAACCACGCGCAAGTTAAAAGTAGCCCAGGGCATCGACAACGTTCCCCAACCGCGCCCCCTCCAACATGGGCAGAAAAAGTAATGCCGACAAAACAAGCTCGCCGAGCGAGGACCCTCTCCAGAACCCCTACGGAATAAGGAAAACCTTTTACAGATATCAACCTAATTAGGAAGCAAAGAGACCAACCGGGGCGGGACAGAACCATTCCAAGCCAGGCGCTAAACATGTCGAGACACAACCAAAACCAACAACAAGGAAACAATCACTACCGCAGCCAAAAGGCCACCTCGCGTACCCTCCACCACATAAGAAAACCGCCCGGGAAAGGAGAACCCAATCAGGAAGGAGGAAGACACAGTTGCAATGGCTGCATGCGCTCCCACCGGACCGGGAATCGAACCAATCCCACCGTGCCGCTGCACACCACACCAAAATCAGCCCCGAAGCCAAAGTGGAGGGCGCGAAATTCGGGGTCTCTGGCATGTCCCGAGAGGGCCAGAGGAAATCAACGACCCGGCACGAAGCCAGGAGAGTGTGGAAGGAAACACGCACAAACAAGCTGCGTGAACAAAAGCGCGGGAGAAAATGCCAAAACCGCAGGAAGGCGCGAACCAAGCGAACCGTAAGCATAGGGGGATTGAGCGTGTGCGTGTCCGAACAGTCGCTCCGAGGAGAGGAAGGCACGAAGCCAACCCATACGACCAACTGTATCCCAGCCGGCAGACCCAGGGCCGAACAGCGCGACGAGAGAACGAAACCAAAGCGGCAAAGCAACGTGGGGTGGCAGTAAGTGCCAGGTCGGGGCCGTATCAATAGGCAAACAAAAGAGAGCGAGCCCGGGACATGAATACACATGAACCACCCAGGTAAGAATAAAGACTTGAAGCCATCGTGAGAATCAGCAACAAGGGCGTTGATTGGGTGAACCCCCCTGTACACCACCCCGGCTCCGCCAAGACAAGAAGTCGTGAACGAGCGAGGGACAGCGAGGTTCAACCTGATTTGCATTCATGCTACCTACGACTAACTAAATAATATGTGAGGCGTCCCGGGTCACCCCCCCCGGGCATGGGCCCCATGATTAAAGAAAATCCCCCACGTCCGCCACATGCCTACCGCTATCATCCCCTCGCCTGACCTAACATATAAAACTCCCCCCCGACTTCCCCTCTCCCTCAACAATTTAATTCCATCAGACAAAAGAAACCTATCCTGTCATCTCCATGCCCAATAGTCGTGTACCAAGTAAATCCTCCCAAATGAAACCTATCCCGTCACCCCCGTGCCCTATAGTCATGTACTTTATGAAATAAATCCTACTTCAACAAGGGAAACCCAGACCTGCCCCTCTGGGCCCTATGGTCGTGTACGCTAGGAAAGTCCAAAACAAAGAAAACCCACTTCCTGCACCTCTGTGCCCCAGCGGTCGTGTACCCAAAGAAATACTTCTGCTAGTCATTGTGCCCACTAGCCACCGGGTCCGCCGCTCCTGATCTCGTCCCTGCGTCACCGGGACTTTTTCTCTTGCCTCCCCTTGCGTATCCTGGGAGGTGCGTTCTGGCATGTTTGGCTCGCGCTACTTTGTTGGCTTCAACTGCCTTGCCGCAGATCTCGCACGCGGTTTGTCTTCTTATGTTTTTGGCTGGGGTGTCGGGGCGGCGTTGACTAGGTTGTGAGGTGGGGATGTTAATGGTGGCCCTGGCCGTTTGCCTTCTGTAGGCGGCTCTGTCCTCTGCCTTGGATTCAACGGTGTTCCTCAGGCTTTTGGGCCAACTCTCGATCCACTCGACCAGTCGTGCAATGGTTTTGTTGCTATGTAGCTGCAGGTTGGTGTGTGGGACTATGCCGCAGTACCTGGAGAGGTGTTCGGGAGTGATAGTGTCTCTTGTGCACTCGCATTGGCGTCTTGTTCCGTTCGCTTTCCGGGAGGACCAGCCCCCGGTGGCTCTCAGGGCTATTATCTCTAGGAGGTGCTGTCTTGTTATTCCCCGTAAGTATTTATACGAGGCCCTTGATTTGCCTTTGTACCTGATGCCGGCCTGGTCAATTTGTTCTTTCCAGAGGTGTCGGATGTTTTCCTTGATCCTGTCCTTTCCTGCCTTCTGGTCTCTGGCGTTATCGATTACCAGCGTGATGCCTGAGTCCTGAAGCCACCCTCTGGTCATGTTCGTATCTCTTCCCACGAATTTGGCCCTTAGGGCCAGGTTGTTGAGCCTCCCCAGGGCCAGGAGGTCCAGTGGGGGTATGCCCATTTCGGTTTGGATGGCAAGTGTTGGGACTTTGAGTTCTATCACGTATGCTGTGCGGACTATCTTGTTTAGCGCGACTTGTGCCTCGGCTATCATTGCCTTGTTCTCCAACACTTCCATTCCGTAGGTGAGTTGTGGGAGTATTAACCCGTTGATGAGCCTGTGGGTGCACCATGCGTTTAATCCGCCAACCTGGTATCTGCTAGTTATGGCGCTAATGCCGTGGCCGGTGTTCGTGGCCTTCGTTATCCAGTGTTTGATGTGCTGTTTCCATGTCCAGTCTTCGCTGATGATGAACCCTAGCCATCTCATGATTTCTTGTTTGCAGAGGGGGACTCCTTCGACGTTGGGTAGGAGGTGTTGGCCCTTTTTTGTGCGAACTTGTATGTACTCTCCCTTCTGCCTGGAGAACTTGTAGCCCGCTACCGCCGCCTTGGCCGAGAGCTGGTCCAGGAGTTCCTGGTGGGATTCTTGTCCTTCCCTCTTGTCTTCGTATGCCGTTGCCACCAGTATATCGTCGACGTAGGAAAAGATATCGGTTTCCGATGTCGTGGTTGTCCTAGTTTCGCTGTCCACAACATCTTTAATGCTTATGAGGAATAGGATGGGGGACAGCGGGGATCCCTGTGGGGTGCCCAGGTCGGTGCCGAAGGCTTTTGACGTTCTGCCGTTGAACCGGTAGGCTGTTTGCGGGTTGTGTCCCAAATTCTCGATCTATTGTGCCAGGTGGGGGCTGTGCTCTCTTATCTTGTTGCATGTTCGATTAAGGTCGAGGTGGTCAAACCCCCCTTCAACATCCAGTGCCGTAAGGCAGACATTTCTTCCTTTGTTCTTTACGACGAAGTCGTTTAGTGCTTGTATGGCGTCTGTGGTGCCATTGCTTTTTCTTCCTCCGAACATGCGGGGGCTTAGAAGCCGGTGGTCTGATAGCTTGGCCACTATTACTCTCTCCAGTATCTTCGAAAGAATGGACTGGAGCTGGATCAGTCGCCAGCTTTTTGCCTGTCTGTAGGAGTCCTTTATTGCCTTCCTTATGAGGATCGTGGTGCTAGTTTTCCAGCTGTCTGGTATTCCTTCGGCGTACGCTTTGTTCATCATTTTGAGGAAGAGGTTCTCTTTCGCCTTCCTGAGTTCGCGTATGGCTCTTGTGGGGATATCGTCCGGCCAGGTTGCCGCTCCGTTTGGTAAGGCCTTTATAGCCTTGTCGAGCTCTGCTATGGTGATCCCAGTAGTGGTTGTGGTGGGTGTGCACGGGGCGGGCCGTCTGTGTTCTCCCCTATATAGTGCCCTTTGTAGTTCTTCTGCTATGTAGGGGTGTTCAGAGACATCGGTGCCGTCGGGCCTTGTGAGGCCTGGGATGGGTCTCTTTGTTGTCATGGGTTTAACGCTTCTGAAGCATTCTGGGTCCGTTTCTTCCTGTAAGCTCTTAGCATTGGCTTCTATTTTTGCTTTGGCTATCGCCTGTCTGTAGGATTTTATCATCATTGGAAGTGTGGGGTCTCGGGGTAGTTTCTTTCGCTCCCTTTTGATGCCGCTCCTCATGGTTTCCAGGTCCTGGTTCCAGAATGCCTTTGCGTTGGGTCTGGCCCTAGGGGTGTGTTTATGGATGATCCTAGTAAGTTCTTTTTGAACTTTATCCGGGTCTGTGATTCTTTCGTCCAGGAAGAGTAGCTCGGCTTTTATCTTTTCCCAGTCTGCTTTATCGTAGCGCAGTGCTTGTTCTTGGGATTTTCTCCATACTATACCGATTTTTATTTTAAGGGCCTTGTGTTGGGCTGACGATATGTCGATAGTGTTGGCTTTACAGGGTGTGTTTGTATCTGATATGGCCAGGTCAATCGTGGTACCTCCTGGGGCGTTCCGGTTGGTGGGCATGCTGATTACGTGTCGGTTTCTGATCTCCATGTTCCTTGATTGTATCCACCGGTTCAGTTTAAGCCCTTCTGCGTTTGATCCCGCTGACCAGTTTCGGTGTTTGGCGTTTAGGTCTCCAATGACGACATTTCTGTCTCCCACGTGCCACTCGTTTTTGGTATCCCAGTCGTGTCTATTGGGTCTTTGGTAGCCGAAGGTGATCTCTGTTCCCGCGCTCCACAGGGTGATGTATTGCGTGGTTATCCGTCCAACAACAAACATATTAACGTATTCATTTCTAACATAGACGGCACAGCCGCATTTAGCCGCTTTTGTGTCAGCGTAACAAGTGAAGCCTTTCATATTCATCCAATCTTCGTTTTCTAAAGAGCACTCTGCTATTGCTATAATCTTTGGTTTAAGTTTCAGGGAGGACTTAAGTAACTCTGTGACCACGTTCATCGACCCGCCGACGTTGTGGACAATAACATCCGTGGTCGCTATAATTAGTTATGGGGGTTGGAATTAACCGGCCCTGCCGGTGCTTTGCCTTTCTCAGCGGTGGTGGGGCTGCGGGCCCTGGTCCTTGTGGGGCAGTGTCTGTCTCCGGTAAAGTGAGATGTTTCGTCGCAGTTCACACATCTTCTGATGATGTGGGAGCATGGTCTTCGTTTACCCGCTGTGCAATATAGGGAGCCGCACATGTGGTCCTTGGTGTGATGTTGGTTGCCGCAGTATTTGCAGATTGAAGGCATTCTGCAATGGGCCCCATGGTGTCCGTATTGCAGACATCTCTCACAGTGTGTTGAGGCGTCTTTGCGGATGTATTTTCGGAAGCTACACCTTAGGCCGTAAACTGCCATCGCCGGGTGAGGTTTCTTGATTTCACTCAATAGCCACTCGTTTGCTTCTACCGCCACGATGATGGAGGATTTTTCTTTGTTTTCTGCCTCGAGAGCTGATACAGATTTGATCCACTTGGGCCTATCCATGAGTCTGAGTTCAGGGTTAAAGGCCGTGAGTTCGTTTTCCAGCTCAGTCCATGCTGGGGTGTCGATGTTCCATTCTTCTGGGGAACAGTGCCTGTTCCCAGATGTTGTCAGGGGTATGCTGTTTATAACTATGTTTACCGTGGGGGTATCAAGGCCGATGTTGAATCCGAAAATGCCAATGTCGTTAAGGGCTTTTGTCATGCCCCTGATGTTTGCTAGAGCCGGTTCCGCCGGTAGATCACTGACAGTAGTGAGCACCAGGTCGTCGTTCCTGTTGTACTCCGCGTAGGCAAACTTTGTAGCGTTTGACGTGCTATTGATCGCGTCTCAGATCTTTGCCAGGGTGCAGTCGCTGGCTCTAACTCTTCTGCCTTTTTCCACAGATTTGATGAGCAGCCTGTGTTGTCTGGCGTGTGGAGTTGAGGGGGCGGAAGGGGCACTCTTCTTTCCCAATCCCGGGGCTCAGGATGCGTTTCTTCTCCTGGTCTGTACCAGTTTGAAACCATCTGTGTTGATGCGGGCCGCCGCAATGGCGGACCAAGCTTCCTTCTTCTTCTCCTTGACCATCTCATTATTCTTTTCTGGGGCAGGGGCGGCGGCGGGGTTCCGGGCTGGAACTAGGGTAGGCTTTGGGGCAGGGGTGTTGGGGTATTGGGTCCGGGGCTTTGGGGCTTGTTGGGGGTTTTGGGGAGGGGAGTTTTGTCTGGGGGTATGTGGGTTTCTGGCCCTGGTAATGGAGGCGATAATGCGTTCCTCAATTTCCGACATCTTTTTTTCCATCCTATCTTCAAGGATCGCCATATAGTTTATGAGGTCGTTGCGGGTGGCCGCGCCGTTGAGGAAGTCCTCCGAGAGTCCGGTGTTTTCCGGGATTGCTCCTTCCTTGTCCAAGAGTTGGCATAGGTCAATCGTCACCCGTTCCTCCTCTGGGTTTGTCTGGATGCTGCCACTGGCTTCCGAAAAGGTGTCAGGAATTTCTTTTGGTGACCAGATTCTGGCCAGGGGAGAGGAGAAGCGTACGCTCCGGGTGGTTTTTCCCGGACCTGTTTGAGAGGCTGTGTTTGTGTTAGACCAGGAGAATGCAAACCTGGTGGGGGATGGGAGGGGTTCCACTGATGTTGGGTAAGGTAGGGATGGATCAGAGAATGGGGTGAGGATGGACGAAGGAGGTTCCAAGTGGGCGTGTTGACTGTCTCCAAGCCCTGTTTTTTCTGAGTTCTGCCCGTTTCCCATGTCCATGGGGAGTTCTGGTACCGAGGATTCCGGTACGAAGGGGATCAGTTCCTGGGAGGTGGAGGTGGGTGCCTCAGTGTTTCCCATGACCGCATTTCCGATTGGTTGTGAGTCGGGTACTTGTATGGTGTTTGGAGTGATGGGGGAGGGCTGGTACGAGGAGGCCATTGCGGCGAGCTCTGCCAGGGCCTGGGCGTCGACCGTGTTTACTCTTTCATCTCCAAAGATGGAGGTCAGGGCTGTTTGGAAGCCCAAAGGGCGGGGGGCTGGAGCAATGACGGGAGCATCTGGTCCGGTTTTTGAACCTAGGTGTACAAAGCACATAGTTGTACAACCCAGTTCCAGCCGGATGTCAGGGAAGGTGGTCCCGGGGAGAACAGTGCGGGCGAGAATGTTGATGCCTCTGTTCGGGCACTCAGAGGCATGGAGAATGGAGGATCCAGCAGGGAAGCCGCCTCTGAGGGTTATGCCAAAGGGTGATCCTGGGTTGAGGACGCGAGGTGAGGCTGGGCCGGGTCCAGGGGAGGGTGAGTTCTGAGCCCTGGGTTGCCCCTGGACTCTCTTGACAGGAGAGGTAGACATGGCGAGGAGGAAACAGTCAGTTACTATGGTTTGCAATTGTTTCCTGGTGTGTTTGGAAGCCTTAGGATGAGCAAGCCTGATTGGCTGCCACACCTAAGGGAGGAGGGTTGTGAGAAAAGCGAGGAGTAGTAAAACTCAGGAAAATCCTGGTTGTACCGGGAGGAAATGATGTGTTGTCAACAACAAATGTGATATGTGATAAAATAATGTGCGGTGTAGTGCAGTGTGCGTTCAGCTGAAGAGATGTTCCCTGGATATACCGAATAATTTCATGAAAGTAGGTAAAAGGGACAGCGAGGTTTAACCTGATTTGCATTCATGCTACCTACGACTAACTAAATAGTATGTGAGGCGTCCCGGGTCACCCCCCCCGGGCCTGGGCCCCCTGATTCAAAGAAATCCACCCCTTCCGCCACATCCCTACCACTATCATCCCCTTGCCTGACCCAACATATGAAACTCCCCCCCCCCAACTTCCTCTCTCGCTTGACAAATTTTTATTCCATCAAACAAAGAAAACCTATCCCGTCATCTCCATGCCCAATAGTCGTGTACCAAGTAAATCCTCCACATATAAAACCTATCCCGTCACCCCTGTGCCCAATAGTCATGTACTTTATGAAATAAATCCTACTTCAACAAGGGAAACCCATACCTGCCCCTCCGGGCCCTATGGTCGTGTACGTTAGGAGAGTCCAAAACAAAGAAAACCCACTTCCTGCACCTCTGTGCCCCAGTGGTCCTGTACCCAAAGAAATACTTCTGCTAGTCATTATGCCCACTAGCCACCGGGCCCGCCGCTCCTGATGCCGTCCCTGCATCCCCGGGGCTTTTCTTCTTGCGTCCCCTTGTGTAGCCTGGGAGGTGTGTTCTGGCGTGTTTGGCTTGCCCTACCTTGTTTGCCTCAACTGCTTTACCGCAGACTTCGCATGCAGTTTGTTTCCTTATGTTTTGGGCTGGGGTGCCGGGGCGGCGTTGACTAGGCTGTGAGGTGGGGATATCGATGGTGGCCCCAGCTGGTTGTCTTCTGTAGGCGGCTCTGTCCTCTGCCTTGGACTCAACGGTGTTCCTCATGCTCTTGGGCCAGCTCTCGATCCACTCGACCAATCGTACGATAGTCTTGTTGCTGTGTACCTGCAGGTTGGTGTGTGGGACCATGCCACAGTACCTTGAGAGGTGTTCGGGGGTGATGATGTCTCTTGCACACTCGCATTGGTGCCTTGTTCCGTTCGCTTTTTGGTAGGGCCACCCCGCGGTGGCCCTCAGGGCGATTACTTCTCGAAGGTGCTGTTTTGTTATTCCCCGCAGAGGTTTGTACGAGGCCCTTGGTTTGCCTTTGTACCTAATGTCAGCATAGTCGACTTGGTCTTTCCAGAGATGCCCAATGTTTTCCTTGATCCTGTCCTTTCCTGTTTTCTGGTCTGCGGCGTTATCGATTCCTCGTGTAATCCCCGAGTCCTGAAGCCACCTCCTGGTCATGTTTGTCTCCGTTCCTACGAATTTGGCTCTTAGGGCCAGGGTGTTGAGCCTCCCTAGTGCCAGGAGGTCCAGTGGGGGTATGCCCTTTTCGGTTTGGATGGCCAGCGTTGGGACCTTGAGTTCTATCCCGTATGCCGTGCGGACTATCTTGTTTAGCGCGACTTGTGCCTCGGCTATCATTGCCTTGTTTTCCCATACTTCGATGCCGTAGGTAAGTTGTGGGAGTATCAGCCCCTTAATAAGTCTGTCGGTGCACCATGCGTTTAATCCGCCAACCTGGTACCTGCTAGTCATGGCTTTAATGCCATGGCCGGTGTTCGTGGCTTTTGCTATCCAGTGTTTCATATGCTGTTTCCATTTCCAGTTTTCGCTAATGATGAATCCCAGCCATTTCATGATCTCTTGCTTAGCGAGGGGGGTCCCTTCCACGTTGGGTAGGAGGTGTTGGTCCTTTTTTGTGTGGAGTTGTATGTATTCTCCCTTCTGCTTAGAGAACCTGTAACCTGCTGCCGATGCATTGGCCGAGAGTTGGTCCAGTAGTTCCTGATGGGATTCTTGCCCTTTCCTCAGGTCTTGGTATGCCATTGCCACCAGTATGTCGTCGACGTATGAGAAGATGTCGGTATCCACCGTGGTGGATGTCTTGGTTTCGCTGTCCACCACGTCTTTAATGCTTATGAGGAATAAAATGGGGGACAGTGGGGATCCCTGTGGGGTGCTCAGGTCCGTACCGCAGGCCCTCGACGTTCTGCCATTGAACCGGTATGCTGTGTGTCGGTTGTATCCCCAATTCTCGATCCATTGTGCCAGGTGGGGGCTGTGTTCACTTATCTTGTTGCATGTCCGACTGAGGTTGAGGTGGTCACACCCTCCTTCGACGTCCAGGGCCGAAAGGCAGATTTTTCTTCCTTTGTTCTTCACGACGAAGTCGTTTAGGGCCTGTATGGCGTCTGTGGTGCCGTTGCTTTTTCTTCCTCCGAACATGCGAGAGCTCAAGAGTTGGAGGTCAGCTAGTTTGGCCACTATCACCCTTTCCAGTATCTTTGAAAGAATGGATTGGAGTTGGATCGGTCGCCAGCTTTTTGCTTGTCTGTAGGAGTCCTTTTTTGCCTTCCTTATGAGGATCGTGGTGCTCGTTTTCCAGCTGTCTGGTATCCCTTCGGTGTACGCTTTGTTCATCATTTTGAGGAAGAGGTTCTCTTTCGCCTTTCTGAGTTCGCGTATAGCTCTTGTGGGGATGTCGTCCAGCCCAGTTGCCGCTCCATTTGGTGAAGCTTTTATGGCTTTGTCGAGCTCTGCTATGGTAATCTTATTGAGAGTCGTGGTGGGTTTGCATGGAGTAGGTCGTCTGTGTTCGCCCCCGTATAATGCCCTTTGTAGTTCTTCCGCTATATGGGGGTGTTCCGAGGCGTCGGTGCCGTCAGGTCTTGTGAGGGCTGGGATGGGCCTCTTTGTTGTTAAGAGTTTGACGCTCCTGAAGCATTCTGCATCCGTTTCTTCATGTAGGCTTCTAGCATTGGCTTCTATCTTTGCTTTAGCTATCGCCTGTCTATAGGATTTTATCATCATTGGGAGCATGGGGTCTCGGGGTGTTTTCCTTCGCTCCCTTTTGATCTTGTTCCTCATGGTTTCTAGGTCCTTGTTCCAGAAAGCCATTGCGTTGGGTCTAGCTCTCGGGGTGTGTTTATGGATGATCCTAGTAAGCTCTTTTTGAACTTCATCCGGGTCCGTGATTCTTTCATCCATGAAGAGTAGTTCGGTCTTTATCTTTTCCCAGTCTGCTTTGTCATAGCTCAGCGCTAGCTGTTGGGATTTTCTCCACACAATACCGATTTTAATTTTAAGGGCCTTATGTTGGGCAGACCCTATGTCGATGGTGTTGGCTTTGCAGGGCGTGTTTGGGTATGATATGGCCAGATCGATTGTGGTACCTCCTTGGGTATTCCGGTTGGTGGGCATGGTGATTACGTGTCGGTTTCTAATTTCCATGTTTCTTGCTTGTATCCACCGGTTCAGTTTCAGCCCTTCCGCGTTTGATCCTGCTGACCAGTTCCAGTGCTTGGCGTTCAGGTCTCCGATGACGACATTTCTGTCTCCTGTGTGCCATTCGTTGTTGGTGTCCCAGTCGTGTCTATTGGGTCTCTGGTAGCCGAAGGTGATTTCTGTCCCTGCGCTCCACAGTGTGATGTATTGTGTGGTTATCCTTCCAACGACAAACATGTTAACATATTCGTTTCTAATATAAACGGCACAGCCGTATTTAGCCGCTTTTGTGTCAGCGTAATAAGTAAAACCTTTCATATCCATCCAGTCTTTATTTTCTAGGGGGCACTCTGCTAGTGCTATAATCTTTGGTTTAACTTTCAGGGAGGACTTAAGTAACTCTGTGACCACATTCATCGACCGGCCAACGTTGTGGAAAATAACGTCCGTGGTCGCCATAATTAATTATGGGGGGAGGGGTTGGCCGGCCCTGCCGGTCCTTTGCCTTTTTCTGCAGTGGTGGGGCTACGGGCCCTGGTCCTTGTGGGGCAGTGTCTGTCTCCGGTGAAGTGAGATGTTTCGTCGCAGTTCACACATCTCCTGATGGTGTGGGAACATGGTCTTCCTTTGCCCGCCGTGCAGTATAGGGATCCGCACATGTGGTCCTTGGTGTGGTGTTGGTTGCCGCAGTACTTGCAGATTGAGGGCATTCTGCAATGGGCCCCATGGTGTCCGTATTGTAGGCACCTCTCGCAGTGGGTTGAAGCGTCTTTGCGGATGTATTTTCGGAAACTACACCTTAATCCGTAGACTGCCATTGCCGGGTGGGGTTTTTTGAGCTCGGTCAGAAGCCATTCGTTCGCCTCTACCGCCACGATTATGGAGGACTTCTCCTTGTTTTCAGCCTCTAGAGCTGATACAGACTTGATCCACTTGTGTCTGTCCATGAGCCTGAGCTCAGGGTTAAAGGCTGTGAGTTCGTTTTCTAGGTCGTTCCATGCCGGGGCGTCGATGTTCCACTCTTCGGTGGTCCAGTGCCTGTCCCCAGATATCGCTAGGGGGACACTGTTTATGACTATGTTGACTGTGGAGGTGTCGAGGCCGATGTTGAACCCGAAGATGCCGATATCGTTGAGGGCTTTCGTCATCCCCCTGATGTTTGCCAGGGCGGGTTCCGCTGCCAGGTCTCCGACTGTGGTGAGTGCCAAGTTGTCGTTCCTATTATATTCCGCGAACGCGAACTTAGTAGTGTCCGACGCGCTGTTGATTGCGTCCCTGATCTTTGCCGGTGTGCAGTCGCTCGCTCCGACTCTTCTTCCTTTTTCCACAGACTTAACAAGTAGCCTTCTTTGTCTGGCGTGTGGGGTGGAGGGAGCGGAGGGCGCGTTTCTCCTCCCGACTCCTGGCGCTGGGGACGCGTTCTTTTTCCTGGTCTGTACCAGTTTGAAAGGGTCCGTGTTGATGCCAGCCGCAGCAATGGCGGACCAGGCCTCCTTTTTCTTCTCCTTGGTTTTCTCCTTATCTCCTCCAGGGGCAGGGGTAGCAGCGGGGTTCCGGACTGGAACTAGGGTTGGCTTTGGGGCAGGGGGTTTGGGGTTCTGGGCACGGGGGGGTTGCTTTGTCTGGGGGTTTGTGGGTTTCTGGCCCTGGTGACGGAGGCGATAATACGTGTCTCTATCTCCAACATCTTCTTTTCCATACTGTCCTCAAGGACCGCCATGTAATTGAAGAGGTCCTTGCGGGTGGCCGCACCGTTGAGGAAGTCCTCGGAAAGTCCTGTATTTTCCGGGGTCGCTCCTTCTTTATCCAGTAGTTGGCACAGGTCTATTGTCACCTGTTCTTCCTTGGGGTTTGTTCGGATGCTGCTACTGGCTTCCGAGAAGGTGTCGGGGATTTCCTTCGGTGACCAGATCCTGGCCAGGGGGGAGGAGAAGCGTACACTTCGGGTCGTTTTCCCTTTGCCAATCTGGGTGGCTGTGCTCGCCCATGAGGATGCGAACCTAGTGGGAGACGGGAGGGGTTCTGATGATGTCGGATATGGCAACGATGGGTCGGAGAATGGGGTGAGGATGGACGACGGGGGGTTTGATGAGTGCGCATGTTGGCTGTCCCCGAGCCCGGTCTTTTCGGTGTTCTGCCCATTACCCATGTCCATGGGGAGTTCTGGTACGGAGGATTCCGGTATGAAGGGAATTAATTCTTGTGAGGCGGAGGTGGGGGTGTTTACCATAACCGTGTCCCCAGCTGGTTGTGAGTCTGGTATTTGTACGGTGTTTTGGGTATCTGGGGAGGGTTGGTACGATGAGGCCATTGCCGCGAGTTCCGCTAGGGCCTGGGCGTCGACAGTGTTTACTCTTTCGTGTCCAAAAATGGAAGCCAGGGCGGTTTGGAATCCCATGGGGCGAGGAGTGGGGGGGATAATGGGGGTATCGGGACCGGTTTTTGAACCTAGGTGTACAAAGCACATAGTTGTACAACCCAGTTCCAGCCGGACATCAGGGAAGGTAGTCCCGGGGAGAACAGTGCAGGCGAGAATGTTGATGCCCTTGTTCGGGCACTCGGAGGCGTGGAGAATGGAGGATCCAGCAGGGAGGCAGCCTCTGAGGGTCATGCCAATAGGTGATCCTGGGTTGAGGACGCGAGGTGAGGCTGGGCCGGGTCCAGGGGAGGGTGAGTTCTGAGCCCTGGGTTGCCCCTGGACTCTCTTGACAGGAGAGGTAGACATGGCAAGGAGGAAACAGTCAGTTACTATGGTTTGCAATTGTTTCCTGGTGTGTTTGGAAGCCTTAGGATAAGCGAGCCTGATTGGCTGCCACACCTAAGGGAGGAGGGTGGTGAGAAAAGCGAGGAGTAGTAAAACTCAGGAAAATCCTGGTTGTACCGGGAGGAAATGGTGTGTTGTCAACAACAAATGTGATATGTGATGAAATGGTATGCGGTGTGGTGTAGTTTGCGCTCAGCTGAAGAGATTTTCCCTGGATATACCGAATAATTTCATGAAAGTAGGTAAAAGGGACAGTGGGGTGCGACTGTACTTTATTCCAGATATGAAGAGCTTTTTTTTCGCTGGTTGCCATGCGGAAAAACTCGTGCACTTTTGTCCTCCAGGATAAGCGACGAAATGGTGGAACAGCGAAGCGGCGGCTATTGTGCGAAACGCAAAGATTCAGGTCACACAAAAAAAAACAGATCGCCAATGCACAACATAGAGAGGGGAACTTTTCCCATTGAACCGCTCGCTCGCGCTCGCAACTCACGGCGACGCTCAACTACTATAACTAACTAACGGTGAAGACAGGAGTAGGTATAAATAACAAAGCAACGAAGTCCTCCTATCCTTCTATTCTTCTATCGATCGCGACCCAGATCCATTCTTTTCCACTCATGTCCCCTTTTCCTTTCCGCAAAACTATTATGCCAACCAAGTAAAGACAAACGTCACGAAGAAAACTACTTCATGCTCCACAGCCTCCGCGCATCCGATGCTTCCCCATATCCTTCCGACTCGCGGCCGTATCTGACTCTTTTAGAATCGCATTTCTTCCGGCGCTGCACCGACCCCAAGCGCATATCCGAGGCGGTTGTCTGAACGATTATGGGATATAGTCGGCTACACGTATTCTGAGCATGCTGTTCAGCATGGAAGACTTCCGCTTTCCTCCCGGCGGAGGTGTTGATCGAGAGCGCATGTCCGAACTTCTTTGTCTGAACATTGAAGAGATAAGCTGCAAGCGCAAGGGGCCGAGCGTGCCGTGCAGTATGAAAAAATTTCCAACATTGGCCTTTTGATTGTGCAAACCGCCCTACTGGGTTTACGGGACTTGCGGTGCGGCATACTCCGGATGTGTTGAGATAACAGTCGCTTCATTGGAGGTGAATAAATGGGACGTGCGGACGGCGGATCTGAATGGTAACAGCACTCGCCTGGACCGCGTGGAATGGGAATGAGGGGGTCGTGAGGGTGCTGCTGAGACAGTGATGCCAAACCCAACACAAGTCACCACTATGGACACCACTCTCGTTTGCTACTAAGAACGGAATGAGGTGGTCATTGTTGGAGAATTCTGATTTTAAGCTGCTCACCACATGCATACTTTCGTTCCTGCATAAGGCGAAACACATTTACACTATTGTTAACACAATGGTTGCTTCAACAGCGTTCCACCACTCTTAGCTTCTTACGATCGAATGTCACCACCATGCATACCTGATGCGACACCATCAAACACCGATCGCTGGACGACGAAACACGAACGACAGTCAATAGCCGAACATCTACGATACCCGCGGCCATCAACACGATCCGAGGCATCCAGCATAACTTCACCCTCGGTCAAACAGCTCTTACCTCGGATATGTCTTCGCAAAGCGAAACAGAAGGACGACCGACAGATGGAAAGTGGGAGAAGAATCCGGCATGCGCAGGAAGTATGCCGGGGAGGAAGGTACTCTGCAGATAAGGATATAAGGCAGCCTGTTCTTCCCTTTGTTCGTTTTAGTTAGTTCATCTCATACTCATCGCATCTTTCTCTCACGGTTCTACGGTCTTCACTTGTCTTGTCAAAGTCATTCATTCTCGCATACGATCTCTTTACTCTTTATTGTTCTGTGATATCTTTTGTCTATTATCGTTGTTCGTATCAATATAAGTTTTGTGCCGTTCGGTAACTTAGGATTGGATCCACTGCGCCTAACCACCCAAGTAATTGTTCAAAAGTCATGAGGGTACTTGGAGAGAACGGGGCTGATCCCAACATAGCCGACACAGCATATCACCGAACACCGGTTGGCCCCGATTCCGAGAATGGTCGTGAAGGGCTCACGAGAACACCGGCATGCGGGGGTCATGAGGATACTCCTTGGACGCAACGATGTCAATCCTAGCACAGCTAGCACCATTTATTGCCAATTGCCGCTAACATTTGTTGCTAGGGATAGGCATGAGGAGGCCGTAAGCATACTACTCTAACGAACCGGCATCAACCTCAACATGGCTAACGAAGATGGCTGAACACCACTCTGATTTTCTGCCGAGAATGGGCATGAGGGGACCCAAGGGTACTGCCAGTAGGAAACAGCGCCAATCCCGATATACCTTACAAGTATGGGAGAAGACCCCTCTCGCAGCTGCAATGGGCATGAGAGAACCGTAGCGCCGCCGTGAGACCGACCTGATTTTTCCCTCTAATACACAGCTAGCCCAATAACCAACAGAGCGCTTACCCGAGCCGCCAGCGCTATCTAAACCCTCTTTCCAACTATCCGCAGGTTTTGGCATCGAAGGACAAACCCCGACTCTTCCTCCTCCGTCTACTAGACATACTCCTCCCAGCAATAGAAGAACTTTAATGAAACGTAATGCTAAGATTGCTACTCACCATTTTCTACAGGCGAGCTAAAAGGCGACCGCAGATGCCAATCCACGGGCTTGGATCACCCAGCTGGAGTTTCCCGTTATCTCATTGCCCCCTCCCCCCTCCCCCGCATCCACCCCATCTCCCCTGCATTGCTTGTTTTATCGCTCGGATTTCATATAACCCATTTTATACACATCAGCAGTCCATTAACCGTGCCAAGGTTCCCACCCCTCCGAACGACGCTAGGCGCCCTTCGAAGAAGGTGGCACTCCAAAGGAGTGCCAATCGGCTCAACGATAGAATCGGCTCAACGATAGAATTTTCAGAATACTACCATCCAACAGTACCTCCACCGATCCCGACAACCCCAATATGACTATGCAGAGCGAAGACTACAGCATCATTGAAGCACGAATTGAGGAGGCTATTGACGAAATGAAAAATGAAAAAAAAACAAATATTGCAGCTCTCGCCCGTAAATATGCCTTACCGGAACAGCGACTTCGTGCCCGTTTGAAAGGCCGCATATCGAGGAAGCAGAGGGAGTCACCGAATAGGAAATTGACAGCGGATCAAGAATTAGGTCTTTGTCAATATCTGGACCGATTGGATGAGCTTGGAATCCCACCTCGATATCGGCATATCAGCTCCTACGCGAACTCAATTCTACTTGGAGTTCATACCGATACTGCGGAACCTCCCCCCACTGTAGGTCCTGCCTGGACACAACGCTTTCTTCAAAGGCATCCAGAGTATCACGTTAGGAAACAAAAAACTCTTGATGTCGAGCGGAAGCAGTCCCACGATCCTGAGGTTTTGCAAAACTGGTTTCGGCGGTATCAGGCTATTGTGGAGGAAAAGGGGATTCAGAGGGCCGATATCTACAACTTCGACGAAACAGGTTTTCGGATCGGCATCGGGAGAGACCAGTGGGTGGTTACAAGAGAAGCCAAACGCCCGCTAACCTTGGGGAGCTCAAGTAATCGTGAATCAGTTACGGTCATTGAAGCCATTAGCGGTGATGGTGGTGTACTGCCACCGATGATAATTCTACCGGGTTCCTTGCATATGGAGGACTGGTATACCAAAACTGCCATCCCCGACACATTCCTGATACGAGTCTCCGATACCGGCTATTCGAACGATAACCTGGCCTTAAAGTGGCTTTCTCATTTTGAGGCCTTTTCAGCTAAGCGTCAAGTTGGGTCATGGAGGTTGTTGATTCTCGATGGACATGATTCACATAGCACCCGGGAATTCATTACATTCTGTGATGAACACCGAATCATTCTCTTCTGCCTCCCTTCCCATTGCACACACCTTCTCCAACCCTTAGATGTCGTGGTGTTCCAGCCATACAAACACTATCACGGCGAGGCTGTGGACGCAGCAACAAGAACCGGATGCAGCCAATTCGACAAGATAGAATTCTTTACAGCGATTGAGTCCATTCGCACCCAAACCTTCAAGCCAACCACAATCCTTTCTGCTTTCAGGAAGACTGGCTTATGGCCATTCAACCCTGATATGGTACTCGATAAACTTCAACCTATCCCTGCCCCAGCAAGACGACCAAGTACACCCATCCCAGGCCCGCAGGTCGACAGTTCACCCACTACACCTAAAACCCTACGCTCTCTTAAACAGCATGCCGACTCCCTCGCCTTTGACCTCAATGAGATCCCACCTTCCTCATATCTTCATCTTCAGAAATATCTGAAAGGGAGTTTGGCTTTTGCCCAGAGTGGGGCCCTTGCACTTCAGCATTTAGAGGACACCAAAGCTGCAGAACTAGCACGAGCAGCAAGACAAAAACGAAATTGGCGATCTCTACAAAAGGGTGGAGTACTCTATGCCTATGAGGCTAGAGAAATGGTTAAGCAGAAAGAAAAGGACACAGTGGAGAAGGAGCTTGAGAAGGCTCAGCGCGCATTCGACCATGCACAGAATACGGTGGAAAAGAAAGTTACAAAGCAGTGGAAAGAAATTTCCAAACAAATGAGGAAAGCAGTAAGAGATAGAACTAGAAAGAGGAGGTTTAGGGGGATTCTTGGACGTGAGATTAGGCCTCGCATTGTAAACCACCCTCTTGTATCTAAATCTTTTCGTTGAGGCAAAGTTGTCAAGGATCCCAGTATTGAAAAACATACATGTACTAAAACCTACCTACTATCTGAGGAAAAAAATACAAGTGAGGGTAAATATGAGTAGACTGTTTTGTATATCCTTAAAGATCAAGATTGATAACCTTATAGAAAGTGCCAGAGAGCCCCCGGAAGCAACTGAAGCAAGCCTGGCAAAGTCATAAGACCTGACAGAAAAATGGAACAAAGTATACAAATGTGATAGAAAAAAACATTAAAAAATACCAGATGATAGTGACGAAGGATTGAGATCAGAATCTCAAATTTTATCAAATTTGAAGTGATAAAATTGGTGGCTTGTCGGATGCATTTCTCATTATATATGATAAATCTATCGTTGAGCCGATTCTATCGTTGAGCCGATTGGCACTCCTTTGGAGTGCCACCTTCTTCAAAGGGCGCCTAGCGTCGTTCGGAGGGGTGGGAACCTTGGCACGGTTAGCGCTCTTCTCACCTCCCTTCTCTAGATATATACCCTTTTAATTTATCTTTCATTTCTCAAATCCTGTTATTCCGCACCCGTCCTTGATTGATCTTGCATATCCTTCTGCTCTTGCGCCACCCAGACAGCAACAGTACTGCGCTATAGCGGGGTAGATGGAAGCCTTACAGATATAAAATAAGATACATATATCTGCATCCTATAAACATGAGAAGGGCACCCTACTGGAATCAATGGAGAAGAGTTTATGGTTGACGTTTTCCGGGTAGCTCTATTTCTCCTCTTTTGCCTTGCTCTTTTATTTTTCCTTCCCCCATCCACCCTCCGCCGGTCTACCGGATTGCCAGATAAACCTTTCTGCTTACTGGCACCGGACCCACCAATTTCCTTCCTTCCGGTATCTCTTTTGAACATCATAATCTACTGTGCATCATCCCATCACTCCTCAGTTAATATCACCATCCTTTGCCAGTTGTGCGGGCCCCCACCGCCAGAAAAGTGTCGTAGGGGCTTTTCGCTATGTATAAGAAGCTCAACTTGGGGAACAACTTAAGCGTGGGAAAATCGGTTAGAAACTCTCTCTAAAAGCTAGATTAGTATTATATATGCAAGTCCTACAGTAGGAATAGTGTATAGTAAATAGGAACTTTAGGAGGTCCTAAAACTGACAGCTGAGACCAAATATTTTGTTATGATGCTATCGATTATACTATTGTGATCTGTATTTAGAGCTTACAGCCAAGCTCCCGGGGGTGTTCAAACAATAAGGCGCCCTACGATATTATAAACTCATACGGTATATACGGTAAATTACATCTACAACTTACAGTGCTCGCAGACTTCATTTCACACCAAAATCTTTGATGTCGGGTGATCATTTATTTTATTTTAGGAACCTCAGGAAAAAAATCTCAAGCTCTCCAGCCTATCCGTTTGTAGACAGCTACTTGTCCCTATAGGACCAAAGTGAGGAAATAGATGGCGCAGCGGCGGACAGTAGAACGAGAGTATTTCGCTTGAAACCTGGGCACTGTGAAGGAAGGGTAGGATATATAGCTTCCACAACTTCGTTAGTCCTCATCTAAAACTAACCATAAAGACAGGCATATAAATGAAACGCAAGTAACACATCGCGATCATTTTACCGCACCTATTTCTATATCTCTCCACATGTCGGCATTCTCCTGCGTGCCCACATTCCTTCTCGCATCCCCTTGGAACGAAGGATAGACATGTCGGGATAATCTCGGAAAATGGCTAAGGCGCTCGAAAAGTACGATATATTATTATCGCGAGGGATCTTCAACACTCCCGTGATTTCTAGAATCGACCATACCCTTCGACCATACACTTCTAATCTTACCTTCCCTGAGCCCCATATCCCCCTAATTCCTCCTAATTATTATTTTTCCCTTCTGACAAATCTTAGATCTTTGGTGCCCATGGCTGGCTAGGCGAACGCTGATCGGTAAGCGTATCTTAAGTTATCCTATCATGCAACATTGCATGCTATGTAAACCAGCCTTTTTTCGTTGAGAAAATGTGGCATGGGGGGTAATAGTCGGAGAGAAGGTTGTGCAGAGTGAAGTGGAGTGGCTCAAGTGAACATAAGGAATTTTGCTTCCGGTGGCCACGGTGTCCAAGACTGCCTCGGGTGGGAAAACATACCGTAAAAACTTGAATAATTGGACGGTGTGCTATGTCATTGGACATTCCTCTCCTAGTAAGGTCAAGATTTTTTTTTTTTCTGTCTCGGAGGGGGGGAAGGGGCCGTGTTTTTGCTGTGTTTTTGCCCCCTTTCCAGGGAAGGGAATTCTGGACTTCATAGCAACCCGTCCAATTATTCAAGTTTTTACGGTATGCAATGCTAAGGAAAGGATAGGGACGAGGGAAATTTGTAGGAGGAAAAATATCAAGGCTGGCGTGTGGGCAGACTCATACTGCGGGGCCAAAGAATTTGAGAATTTCCAAAGTTCCAAACAGGGTTGAACTACGAGTGATGGGACGTGGCTGGTCTGGGGTTATCTGATAGGACGGAATTGAAATTTTGATCTTTATATACTTCAGGGGGTATGGAAATGAAGTTGTGTTAGGGAACCAAAATTTCTGTTGATCTGTCGAACGATCCCGAGCTGCCAGTCCGGACCATGGTCCAGAATATGGGTCGGCCGTGATTTCAAAAAGCCTGATTCAGTCTGGTCGAAACCTCCGGCGGCCACCAAAGCCCGGCGGCGCTCGGACAACTGCGAGGACCAACCCTGATTTAACCTAGACTAAAACCTGCAGATGTCCAGGTCGCCCGCAGATACCTGAGCACGGCCTGCAGGCTTCTCACGGCTAATCACTCAGAATACGGGAATAATAATAAAAACAGTTTACGATGCTATAGATTTCTCTTAAACACATGAATGTCGTCAACCGATCATCAACGATGATCTTCATATCCACACTGAACGACCACAATATTATTACTTCTAGTTTCTTGGCACAACTCTTTTGATGACCCTTCCACCTGTTGCAAGTCACCGGCGATCACTCCGCTCTCACGTATTTTTTCTCGTATACCTTTCCTATATCGTTAACCATTGTTATTAGTTTCCTTTGTCACTTATTATCAAGCGAAGTGGTGGGATCACTATACCTGGTTGTATAGTGGAAAGGGGAATGCGTACACATGGCCGATCACGATCGGCAAGGACGGCGAATGGCAAGGGGGAGACCGGACTTCCGTTGATGCGGTGCCATCACCGGGCGGACTTCTGATCGTCCAATGGAACTGGTTGGAACCCTCTCCGTGTCGTGGGCATAGGAGCTGGGTGTCCAGGAATGTTCTTGTATTTTCTATATAAGCCCATTAGTTCTCCGTACATAGAACCGTAAGCAAGCAAGATACGATTCCCAAGTATTGACCAAGTTCTACCACCTTGACTTCATTCAAACATTTTCTCGTCACTGTTTAGTCTCTCATCCCCAGTGTTCCCAACGGGCCAGGCCGGCCAGGCTTCGGTAAAGCCGGGCCCGGCCTGTCGAAATTCTCTCGGATCTAGCCTGGCCCGAGCCTGCAGGCCTGGTTAAGCCTGAGCCTGGCCTGGCCTGGCCCGCCTATAGGCCATATAGGCTTTTTCCCGGCTGCCTGATAGGCCGGCCTGGCCTATATAGCCTAGGCCGGCCTATACGGCTTCGGCCGACCCACTCATAGTGAGCAGCTGCTCTGTGTCAACAGCAAAATTCACGGTAAATGTTTCCCAATTACCGAATATGATTAAAAATAAAGTAACTGTTTCGCTTATTAGCAAAAAAAACACAAAAAAATACTAGAGGTAGTGAATTAATTAGTTGAATTAATTGTAGAAAAAGAGTTGCTGTTGGTGGATCAACCGTGTGGACAGTGACTATTTCGAAGGCATCAATAAGAGAGGTTGACTGTAAATAGTTTACAAAGTAGGGGGAAATGATGGTATGATAGGGTTGTGCTCGTGACCCTGGAGGTAAATTTCTAAGGCTCTGTTGTGTTGGTTGAGTATCACTCGTTTTGTGATTAATTAAGAAGTATTATAATAGCCGAAGGTAAAGGAGGGAAAAAAATCACAGGCGATAAACTCGGAAGAGGGGTGGGGGGGTGGGGGGTTGAATACCCTTAACGCAATCTGTTCTCAACGCTAATCTCCGGGCCTGTAGGCGCCTATCAGGCCTGATAGGCTTTCGTAGGCCAATCGAATTCGGCCTATATGGGCCTAGGCTGTCTTCCGGAGCGGCCTGCCTTAGCCCGGCCTACGGCCTATAGGCCGGCCTACCATCGGCCTGGCCCGTTGGGAACACTGCTCATCCCCATTCCACAGCTCATAACAATACCACCTCTATTAGATTAATATTTGTCGAGATATTACCGTACACTTGCTCCAGCCCACCTCGCCAAATTTCTATCTCCCCCGACCAGTGCCCAATATTACAATATAAGAATGCCCGTCTCCCCATAAATGCGAAAGTAGAATTAAGATCCAGATATCCACCCAATGCACGTAAAGCCAGCAGAAGGTCATGAGTGATAGCGTGATTCAACCCTGACCTTAATATGCGGAAAGACATTTCTGCATATTAGGGTTAGGGTTGGAGCGCGCTATGGCTCGGGATCCAAAGCCTGCTGGTGACCCAGGCCGGGCCCGGCTTTGGTTTCAGAAAGCCGCTTTCCCACAGTCCGGCCCAACCGTCTCTAAAAAGGCCAGGACTGTAGGAACGTGATGGTGGAAGAATGACTTGGTGTATTTCCTATCTATGACTGAAGGTATATATAGAGATACATGACCGCCAAGAGCCAACAACCGGTTCTACTAACCCTACTACTCAACCTCAACACATATGAGGATAGCTACCCGTCCTACTGCTAACCTAATACCTAACAAGGACCTTGGAGACACTGGCGGTGTCCCGCAAAGCCCATCCACAGGTTCGGGATCCACGTCCTCGCGTTCCAAAAGCAGCTTTACTGCCCCCTCACGCCTCTCCCTAGCCGCCCACGAGAGAGGCGTCCAGCCATAAACGGTGTCTGCTTGGTTGGGATCGATCTCCTCTCGTTCCAGAAGGATTTTTACTACCCCCTCATGCCCCCCCTCAGCCGCCCACGAGAGAGGCGTCCGGCCATATTCGGTGTCTGGCTGGTTGGGATCGATCTCCTTTCGTTCCAAAAGTATCTTTACTACCCCCTCATGCCCCCTCATAGCAGCCCACAAGAGTGGCGTCCGGCCACCAAGGTGGTCACCTTGGTTCGGATCAACGCCCTCTTCCAAAAGCATCTTTACTACCCCCTCATGCCCGCCCTTAGCCGCTTGCGAGAGTGGCATCTGGCCATAAAGGTTGCCTGCTCGGACGGGATCAACCTCCTTTCGTTTCAAAAGCATCTTCACTATCCCCTCGTGCCCACCCTTAGCCGCCACCAAGAGTGGCGTATCAAAATGTCCGGTGCCCGCATGGTTGGGATCGACATCCTCCAGCTTCAAAAGCACATTCACTACCTCGCCTTTCCCTCTTACAACGGCCCACATGAGAGCCGTTCTCCCTTCTGCGTCAGCTGCATTGAAGTCCCATTCTTTCATTTCCAATACAGCAGCAACTATTTCTACGAGCCCGAAATATGCTACTGCATGGAGTCCTGTAAATCCCGTATTTTCGTTCCTATAGTGATATTCTGCCCAGGGCCAATTCCCATCCAGGGAACATAATAATAGTTGAGCAGATATATGATCATCGAATCTTTCGAGAAGCCTTAGTGCCAATCGTTTGACATTCTCCCTCGTGTCCCTTGCCGCGTGCTCTCCCCAGTAAACAGAAGCATATCTTAAAAGGGGCATTTCGAGGTAGGTCGAGCTCCGAGTTGGCGAAAGATCCCAGACAGATCTGAAATTGAGATATGTCAAGCAAACTTCGGCAATTGTAGAGTGGGGATTATGGAATAGGGAAGGATCACTTGAGAGATATTCCTTCAGAGTGAAGTGCACTAGTCGGACTATGGACGAAGACTCCTCAACCGTGAGAAGGCCCAGACAGGAAGCCAGGAGTGTCCGTACCGGAGGAACGTTTTCTCGATCCAAATCTGTAGATCTAATCTTCACCCCCAGGGCATGACATAGCTCCTCGGCTCGTATTGGCCTTTCCGAATGCACTATCCACATCAGTGAGTTCAGCCCGAGTCCCGCCCTATTTCCCTTCTGCGCCTTCAGCCGGGTTAGGGTTGCTGTATAGGCATCGCTCAGTCCGTTGCCTTGCGTCATCTCTTCAAGTTTCTCTCTTCTCTGACTAATTGTCACCTCGGCCAGAATAGCCTCAATGTTAAGCGAGACGAGGAGGAATCTAGGCCGAGCCGTTGGTAAGTATACACCGTTGATAGAGGGAAAACCATCTTACATATTAGACATCTTCTCCAAAATAGTTGTCACAATCTCGGCCCGTAAATCATCGTTCATCACCTCTGGCTCGTCATCCATATCTAATCTCATCTCCAGATAAGATCTGATATCATCGAGGTTAGGGCTGATGGGTATCCCAACCGCATTGGGGAAATATCTCTGAATGGCTCTGTTGACATGGGGCCTTCCAGTCAGGAATATTCTAGTCCTGGGGGACTCCTGAACAATATCTCTGAGTGACTTAAGTAGCTCGGGAAGATGCTTGGGTAGGCATTCGTCCAACGCATCGATACAAATGAAGACTTGTGGTTTCGAGGCAATCGTGATCTTCAACATCCGTATCAGATCCGCCAGTAGTGGCCTCCTCCCTTCCCGAAACGCCTTCCGTACGCCCTCCGGGATCTCCTTGCCTACCAGCCGCTTCAAAATCGCTCCCATTATGTCGATGACCGTTTGCTCCTGTTGAACATTGTAGTCGTAGTACAGCCATGCAACGGCTATATCTTCCTCCCTTGCCTGATCGCACAGGCTGTCGATTACTAGGGAACTAGTATTTATGGCCATTAGTGGTCGCTTCTTTAAACGAATCCCGCCAATTACCTCAGATATGTTTTCCCCACTCCTGGATCCCCGAAGCAAAACAAGACCGCCTTATCGGATCCACCTCCACCCCGTCTCAACTCCCGAAACTCGCTTTTTTCCAAGAGCAAATTCCCGACACCTTCAAATCGGTCGGCACGCACGGTATGGTGTCTGCTTTCTGGCTCTAGCGGAGAGAGCCAATGCATAATCTTTGCGTCTTCATCAGAGTTATAGATGGTAGTGTTGACACTATTGTCTATGTTGCCGCAGTTAGTATTGCCATCGCCGAATGTGACACTTGTATTCTGGGACATGATGCTTGGTCTAAAATTTCTGTTGAGTGTAGAAATGGTAGAGAGATATGAAAGGTTGATGGGGGGGCTACAAACTATCCTGTGGGCGAAGCCAAGAGCGGGGTTATCTGGTTCTTTTGTGGCAACCACCGCCCAATCGTTTTCACGCCAAGGGAAAATGAACACATTAGAAGTTTGAATGGATTGCTACAGCCTAAGTTCGCCCCGGAGATTGCTCTAATCATATGCTCTGCTATGCTACTAGTGTGCAAGCATAGGGCACCGCACTCTATGAGACAACCGCGACTGAAGTCTTTATGATATGAAATCTGACACCCCATATCTCATTGTGCGCAACTGTAAATCAGAATAAAACAAGCAACAGCAAACTTCGCACCCGAATCTGTAAAACTATGATAAGAAGACGAGATATTTTAGGTGGGAGATTCTACTGAATGCTCACTCCTGGGAACTCCAGTAACTGCAAATCAGCTACTTGTTTGCATATTTGGTAGCCATGGCTCCTTGTTCTAGGAGGTAATGTGTAGAAAGCCTCACTAATATTATTGCCTCAGGAAAAATCCCCTCAATTAGGTTAAGCACTACGTATCGGTTGATATTCAATCGATGCTTTTTTTTTGCATTTCCTGTTCACAACAACCACAATTTATTCGAAACTGGACCCTCTTGCAGAATCAGAACCTTCAGCCTCGAGAGAAGAAAACTAACTACCGGTATTTCTTACCTCACCACTTTTATCCTTCATTCCTGCAGGCTAATTCTGCAGTGAAACACTGACTCGGGTACCGTACTCGAGTGGTGGGAGCAAGGACAGCGCAACAAGGCGCGATTCGCCAGTCGCTACCGTAGACCAGCCGCCATCACCTCGCCTAAACTTACCCCTTTGCACATTCGCGTCGCTCTTTCTAGACCCCACGATGCACCTCATTCGGAAACGAACCAAGGTGGTACAAGTATTTACCTACTTGTAGAGTAGCGTCCAGTCTACAGTACAAGTAGCGTCTGTTGAAATTTGTAAATGCGGCTCCGAGGCAGCGTCATGTTTTGACCGTTGCACCGTCTATTGGCAAACGTTGTCGGTTGAAGCACCACCATCTACTCGAGTACAGGTACTCGTACTGTCGGGCATGAAGGTGTTTTCCTACCTAGCTAATTATTTTTAATTTTTTTATATAGTTTTATAGGGACTTGGGGTGGTGGATATATGGACATGGAAGCAGCTAGAGCAGATGCGGGATGTTGTCA
>Ga0307517_10002058_pt1 | contig 32740 bp, 25 predicted proteins | sample 23_EM_MG_FD_194515 | JGI IMG/M metagenome (GOLD analysis project Ga0307517, IMG submission 194515) | Populus trichocarpa ectomycorrhiza microbial communities from riparian zone in the Pacific Northwest, United States - 23_EM | ecosystem: Host-associated > Plants > Roots > Unclassified | place... | reverse complement strand
TTTCCAGTTTCTTTTGTGTTTTCTGTTTTTGTAATATTTTTTTTCAAAATTATCTTTATCGATTTTTTTTTAATATTGAGTTGGTTAGAATTTAACTTCAATGTGGATTACAATGGAATCCACAGTGCATTTCTCTTTTGTTTTTTTTTCACTTTTTCTTCTTTTTTGCACTTTTTTATTTTTTCCCCTACTTTCCCCTTTTTTTTTTCATGTTTTTTCAAAATTATCTTTGTTGATTTTTTTTTAAATATTGAGCTGGTTAAAAATTTCGCTTTGTATTTTTTTCTTTAAAATACTGTGGATTGCTACGGTGTTTTCCCACATAGTTTTTCTATTTTATTTTTTTATTTTTCAAAATTATATTTGTCGATTTTATTTTATTTTATATTGAGCTGATTGAGAATTTAGTTTTGTAATTTAAAAAAAAACATTGTTGATTGCTATAGTGTTTCTCCACATGATTTTTTTTGTGTTTTTTTTTTTATGATTTTCTTCAAAATTATCTTTTTTGATTTTATTTTTTAATATTGAGCTAGTTAAAAATTATAGTTACAATATATGAGGAAAGAACTGTAACTTTCCTCGCAAACTACTATGGATTGCTAAAATGTTTTTTTCCACATAGTTTTTTTCTGTTTCGTTATGTTTTTCCCTAAAATTATCTTTGTCAATTTTATTTTTTAAATATTAAGCTGGTTAATAATTGCAATTACAAGTAAATATAAGTTTTTCCTCACAAAACACTATGGATTGATACATTTTTTTCTTGCATGGTTTTTTTCCAGTTTTTTTTATTTTTATTTTTTGTAATATTTTTTTCCTAAATTATCTTTATTAATTTTATTTTTTTAATATTAAGCTTCGTAATAAAACTTAATCATGTGGAGAAAGCACTGTAGCTTTCCTCGCAAAACATTGTCAATTGCTACAACGTTTTTCCTCATGAGTTTTTTTTCTTTCAAAATTATCTTTGTTGGTTTTTTTTAATATTAAGTTGGTAGAGAATTTAGCTTTGTAATTTTTTTTCTTTTTATTAACAGAAAATCTAAATCATGTGGCGAAAGCACTGTATATTTCCTTACAAAACACTATTGATTGCTACAAATTATTTTGTTCAGTCTCTAAATTTTTGATCACTAACACAATTTTTTTTTTATCACAAAATATTAGTTCCATTATATTTTCAGTTTCTATTACTTATCTAACTGATTCATAATTATAAAATTATTAAGTATAAGCTCGGTACAGCGCATGTGCATCTCTTCTCGTAATTATATGAAAAGTAAACGAAGAAGAAAAATCGCCGTTTCGTGACTCGTGGTCCCCACGGTAAAAAAATAAAAAGAAGAAGCAAGAAATAAGAGCAACTCTTTTGGCATTCTTTTATCTGTTGTTTTGTGGCGGGAAGAGCAGAAGCAATGCAGAGAAACGTCTCAAATCCCCAAAAACCCTAGAATTAGAAATCATCAATTCAATATATTCAATATTCTCCCCAAAACTGAAAGACAAAATTCCAATATGTACTGGTTAGCAACTAGAAATGCCGTCGTTTCACTTCCCAAGTGGCGCTCCTTCGCTCTCCTCCTCCGTGCTCCTTTCAAATGCAGTTCACTTGGCCTGTCGCCACCGCCTCTGTAATTTCTCTCTCTTCATTCAAACTTATATTATATTTTTGTGTTTTATCATCTAAAAAAATTGTGAAATACTGATAGTTACAGCAGGATCGGACAGGCTCAACCTATTTATTGCTTTAAAAATCCGAAAGGAACCGCAAGAAATAGCAAGAAATCTAAAGCATCCAATAGTGTTCTCGACGATAAGGATCTTTCACACATTATATGGTGGAAGGAGGTGAGCTTCCATTTCTTTTCCTTTTCCCTTTCTTTTATTGAAAATGGAATAGAATTGGAAACATGTAATTTTGTTTTATTTCTTTTTGTGCGCGCACGCTCTATTTTATTACCGCAGAATTTGCAGCGGTGTAAGAAGCCTTCCACTGTTAATCTGGTTAAAAGGCTTATGTATTCCAATTTGCTCGGCTTGGATGCTAGCTTGAAAAATGGGAGGTACGCTCTCACAATGCATCTTTAGGTTACTTTTTATTGTTTTGCTGCATAAGGACTAATTACGAAAACCTTTAATTTTTCGGTTGCAGTTTGAAGGAAGGAAATCTCAACTGGGAAATATTGCAATTCAAGTCAAAGTTTCCACGCGAGGTTTTGCTCTGCAGGGTACGTGTTTCATAAACTCCTAAATTGTTAATCCAAGACAACAATGAATCCTGTTTGTCTTTCTCCCTTTAATATTTATATTGTTCTTTCGCACTACATATTTGTTTATAATTGGTTGATGATAGTCAAGTTAGTGTTTTATGTTTCCAGGTTGGGGATTTCTATGAAGCCATCGGAATAGATGCTTGTATTCTTGTTGAATATGCTGGTTTAAATCCTTTTGGTGGGCTGCGATCTGATAGCGTTCCTAGAGCTGGCTGCCCTGTTGTGGTATTGGATTTACATCCCTCATTTGTTATAGTAGATTTCTTAGATTTAGAATGTTTATGAACTACAGTTTTATTGCAACGTTCGCACATGCCATGTTCCTTACTAGTTTTTACAGGAAGGGGAAAAATGTGTAGACTCATGTTTAGATAACTTATAGCCTCCTATGCCAATTAAGCTGCATTCCCCAACTTGCATGACTAAGCGAAAGTCTTGAGAAGATTTCTTGTTGAGTTTAAGGAATGACATAATGCACTATTTTGTGATTGGTCAAAATTATGATGCAGCAGAAAGGATGTCAGTTCTGATTGCAGTGTGGCATCTAGAAGATGGTCCTAGGAGGGATGCTTAATTACTTCCAATTTTGTGTTACTGCGAGACTCTCTCTCTCTCTCTCTCACACACACACACACACACACTTACACTTGCATTTATTCAGTTTATCTACATATGGATGTTTTGCTGTTTTTGCATCCTAACCCTATATCAGGTTCTTTGCAGTAGTCCTCTAAGTTACTTTCATCTTTTTTCAATAAATAAATAAATAATTCCTAGTTTCTTCAGTTATGTGAAGAAGGATTTTATATATAGAGGATAGATCTTGTCTCTTTTTTTTCTTTTCTAGAAATTACCCAATTAGTTTAACAAACTTCATGCTTTACCCTTTCTTTTCTTTTCCCCCTGCATTATTTTCTGAAGAATGAGTAATGATGCTTTCTGTTAATTCCATTCATTCTCATTATTGGTGAAACTTTAATCGTTGTAAAATGCTCCTGCAGAATCTTCGGCAAACTTTAGATGACTTGACACGTAATGGGTATTCAGTGGTAAGTATGGAAACTGTTGCACAGATCTCCTTTTTTCAGCTAAACACGAAGGTTGTAGAACCTTTCTTCCTTTTAAGCCTATTTATTTAATGTGGCATGGGAGATCAAGTATTGTAGTCTTGTGCCTTTATCATGTGCTGCATATGTTTTATTATTATTTTGGTTGGAAGTGGAAAGGAAAATACTGATAATGTCATGCAATGTGGCATTGAATAATTTAAAATTTCTTTGGGAAAACTTATATGTTTTGACTACTTTAACATTTTCGATCCTTCTATTTTCCTTCAAGATCAACATTATTTTAGTTTTGCATTACTAAAATTGACCCTTTTATTTATTTATTTCATCATGTGGTGTTAATTCAATATCGTTGATCCCAATTAGTTTGGGATTGAGGTTGGTTGTTGTTGTGGTGTTAATTTTATCATGCCTAATATTACCATTTTAAGGTATGAACCTTTACCGGCTGATTTTGTTCAATGGTTCCATTATGTTTCTTACAGTGCATAGTGGAGGAGGTTCAGGGTCCAACACAAGCTCGTTCACGTAAAGGTCGTTTCATTTCTGGGTAATCACACAGAAAACACCCAATATTAACGTTATGCTATCAATGGTGTTGGTGGCCTTGGTCTTGTACTTGCCAAAGCAATTTATTCAAAATTTTTCTGGTTACAATGAGACAATAATAAAATATATACTGTAGTTTTAAAGCCTTTTCACCTTGCCCATACTCAAGAACATGTTTGGAATTAACTTAATATGTAAAAATGATTCAGTTGAGTTTTGAGAGTTTGATGTTTGTTTCATGCATTTTCCATGTGAGTTGTTCTTGGTGTGCTGCATTAATATGTTTCTAAAGAAAATAATTTTAATGCTTGGAAGGCATGCTTATGTGCTTCTAGTGGGAACAATAATAGTATCTGATATACGCAGATGATTTTGCACTATGTCTCAGTGTTTCGCAAAAGAAAAGGCATTGAGCAAGACCAAAAAACAAAACGCATTATGTGATTTACAATAATTTTTCCATTACGTTTTAAATTTGTGTTTCACTAGGAAGTCTTAGGTTCAGTTACAATAATTGCAATTGAGAAAATTGTAAGAAATGAAGGGATCATATAAATTAAAGATAGGCTGTGTTTCTGTTAATCATGTTAAATTTTATTTTTTATTTACAATTTCCATATCTTGTTCTGACTTGTTGCTTTGAGGATTCAGGCATGCACGTCCAGGGAGTCCATACGTTTTTGGACTTGTTGGGGTTGATCATGATCTTGAATTTCCAGAACCAATGCCCGTGGTTGGTATGAAAAACTATCATCATCATTAATCTAGTTATCTCAGTGCATATAAGATAAGAGGAAAAAAAAGCGAACTTATCTTTTGTAAAATATTTCTGGCACTTGTAGGGATATCTCAATCAGCAAGGGGTTATTGCATGATCTCAGTCTTAGAGACCATGAAAACATATTCATTAGAGGATGGTCTGACTGAAGAGGCTTTGGTTACCAAGCTTCGTACTTGTCAGTACCACCATCTATTCCTTCATTCATCCTTGAGACACAATTCCTCAGGTTTGCACTTTCTTACTTTTGAGGCTTTTACTACTTTCTTGAAATGACACAGTTTGTTTAATAAAAATTGACATCAATTTTTACTCCCCACATACCGCATCAATTCTTTTTCTTATTTGAGGCATACCTAAAAATTAGCATTCATGATTTTCTCAAGTGTGATACGAGATTTCACTTGTGGTGTTGCCTCAATTTTCATTCTTTCCTTGTCTGAAATGTCAATCACCCCCTTCTTTGGTATTAAAATCAGTGCAGACTAATGGAGAAAGGCAAGTACATCTTATGCTTGGGAACTTAAGCCTAAAAATGCATCTTTAAGTTTTGCTTCCCTTGCATGGAATATTTTATTTCTTAGTGCTCTATAGAGTCATATTTGGGTTACTCAGTGAAGGTTCAATTCTTCATTTCCAGTGACAACATCGTATTAAAATCAGTGCAAACTAATGGAGAAAGGCAAGTACATCGTATGCTTGGGAACTTAAGCCTAAAAAATGCATCTTTAAGTTTTGCTTCCCTTGCATGGAATATATTATTTTCTTAGTGCTCTGTAGAGCCATATTTGGGTTACTCAGTGAAGGTTCAATTCTTCATTACCAGTGACAACATGCATCTTTTTTCGTTGTTATTTTCTCTTCTCTTGCCCATACCATGTACTTTGTTGTTCACAATAGCATCTTTTTTGCAGGAACTTGTCGTTGGGGAGAGTATGGTCGGGGTGGCTTGTTGTGGGGAGAATGTAACGGCAGATATTTTGAGTGGTTTGAAGGAGATCCTGTCACTGAGCTTTTATTCAAGGTTCAAGCACATTTCTTCTTGTGCTCTTACTATTGTTTGCTCTTTGATTATAGTTACATAATCTAAGAATATCAACACTTTTAGGTCAGGGAGCTTTATGGTCTTGATGATAAAGTTGGGTTCAGAAATGCTTATGTGTCTTCAGAAAACAGGCCCAGACCATTACACCTTGGAACGGCAACACAAATTGGTCAGTTGAACTTTATTTACACAGTTTAATGTTGAATTGTTTCATTAGCACCAGGTTGCGACATGCGAACCAATTCGGCAAGATTTGTTCCATACTGCCAGGTGCCATACCAACAGAAGGAATTCCTTGTTTATTAAAGGTGTTACTTCCATCAAATTGCACAGGTCTACCAGAACTGTAAGTGTGATTTTTCACTCTCTTTCTTAAAAAGCCATGTAGGGGCAATAGTTGATGAACGTATCAAATCTATGTTCCTTGTTGCCAAGGAATGAATAAAGTAAAAGGGAGCTTGTCATCCCCACCAACGAAAGGGGTGTATAAAGGATCCATTCAATTTAATTCTCAAAAGAAGAAAAAATACCTGCCCATCCCTACACAAATTTGTACCCAGCGTATGAGTAATGATACCATGATACTTTGATTAACCGTGGTCAACCACATTATTTTAGTTGATTAAATTAGAACTTGGTTCTCTAAGAAGGTTCAAGTTCCTTAGTTGCCCCTGAGTTGACTCCTTAGTATTTTCTTTTTTGACCAGAAGTTCAGGAACACCATATATGTACAGAATTTTGGCAGTCAGTAGTTCTTGCAAACTAAGTTTTGAGGTGAATTAACTCTTTGAATGTTCATCTAGTGCTTGAAATTTATCTGGGAGCATAATGAGTGCAAAGAATTTAAGTATGATCATTGGTTAGGTAGGCAAGGTATAAAGATCCTTTTCAGTGTGTTGTGATATGGATCCTCTATTAATTTTTTTTTGTTTTCTCTTGTGAGATAAAAAGTTTTTTATTTTGGAACTTTAAGAGTGTCATTATTTTATTGGTCAGATTTTAAAAATTGTTGTATTACTAGTATTATTGAGCAGAAGTTGACTATTGACAATATAGTTGCAGTCTTAGGAAACTTGTGAAACAAAAGAAAGCCAGCTATTGGAGCTGAGCTTTTCAAATGCACTCTTGTACCAGATTTTATTATCTGCGAACTCTTTGAAATTTATGTTTTGATGCTTTCCTTGGAATGGTAGACATGAAAGTATTGTGCCTTGAAGACTGCTTTGCAGTTCATCCAAAAGAATGGATGAGGTTTCTCTGGTTAAGGAAGCTGAGAATTTTAAAGCAAGAATGATCAAATGTAGTACTTCAGGAAATTGGTCATTCCGATCTGTATTTTCCTTATTGAGGGTGTTTGTAGGGACAGGGGAGTGGATGTTGATTGAGGTGATGAAACATCAAAACTAGTTCAAGTTATGCAAATCTTTGTATGCACTTATTCTTTCATGGGTAGAGCCATTAAAATCTAAAATTGGTTCAATTTGTACATATAATTTGTTTATATGGTAGTGGAATTTCTATCTTGCCAAGCCATTTTTTATCTTCCACTTCAAAGAAGCTTTCCTCAAGCTTCCTTTGTTTCTGTTTTCGTTGTTATTAGAACTATGTTCTTCAAGATAGCTTTGCATGAAGTTTTTCTTTTCCTTGGTCTATCTAGAAGATGAAGGTGCACACACTTTTCTGTTCCCTTCTTGTCTTTGCGATGTAAGAAGGCTCATGTTTACTTAATATTTTTCATGATCTCTCAGGTATGTCAGAGATATGCTTCTCAACCCTCCTGCTTATGAAATTGCATCAACAATTCAAGGTGAGTTCTGATATGTATTTTATATAGGCTATTTATTGGTTGTTGAATTGCATCAAAATGAAGTTCATGGTTGTAATGACTTTAACTCATTTTCTTGTAAATTATTTTGTTGTGAGTTTAATTCCAAAAAAGTTGCTTGCTGTCTCTCTTAACAATTGGAAATATTCGTCGACTTAATTTTCATACTAATCTTAATTTAGAAACACTTTGGGTGCTGGAAGTGTATTCATTTCAGCTGAATTATTAAATACTGTGATTTCCTTTTGTTCGCATGCACAAATATAGATTCCAGTGAAGGGTAAATTTGACTTTTTCTGCATAATGTCATTTTTATCATGTTACGCTTTGGTTTTTGTATGATGTATACTCTTCCTATCTTGTGGTTAAATATGTTTCTATTGAAACTTGAAATGAAAAACAATATCATTTATCGTTATTTGAGAAGACAACAAAGGTAAATATCATTGCCAGAAGGAATTTGCATATTTCTTAAAACAAGGATATCTTAAAATAAAATAAAAAATAAATAAATTGGGCTTTGATAAGGCTAATTCCAATGTCACCCTTTAAAAAAAACACTTTTCTAACAAATAATTCCATTTGATAACATTGTTACACGCACTATAAAAACATTGCATTTGGAGTAGGTGGTGGTAGTAGTAGTAGTAGTAGTAGTACTAATAATAATAATAATAATAATAATAATAATAAAGAGTAGTTGAATAATGAAAAAGCAGAAATAAGGCTTTTCTTAAATATTGAAATATGCAATTCAATCCCCCGCTTCACTCATGCTAGTGATTATGTGACACTCATGACCATTAATTGGGCCAATTTATCACAGAAATAAAAACAAAAAGATAACAGAGACAAACAGTTCTTGATGCAAATGAAGTTTACATTATTTTAGACCATAATAAAATAAAAATAGTTAGTTATTGCAAACCTGTCAACTTTAATAGGAAAAGGCAACACGTCTTGCTAGAAATAAGTTATACTGAGTAGTGCATAATGGAAAAATTTAACTAGCAATATCTCAGGGCAGTTTATGGGATTTCCCCTTTGAATTTATTTTGTTCTGTTTTTGTCTGTTGAATTTCTGCTGTTCTTATGCCTTATGGTAGTGCCAATCATGTTCTTATGTACTATTTTGTTCTTGTTTGGCAGCAACATGCAAACTTATGAGCAATATAACATGCTCAATTCCGGAGTTCACTTGTGTGTCCTCTGCAAAGGTTGTTTTTAAATTACCTTTTTAATATGGTTGATGCAAAATAACTGCATGTTGCATTCTTTTGCTTCCTTTTTGTTTACTGTTTAATCTTAATTTTGGCTTCCATCTTCACTGGAATTAGAGTTATTATGGAATGTAGTACATGAGTTTCCTTTCCCATTAATGCTTTGTTAGGCTCTTTATTCACCATGTTTCGTTGTTTTAGGATTATGCTATGATTTCTTGATGATTGATTAAAATTGTTTGTTAAATTGTAATGGTGAATTGACTGAATTCAAATCATGTGTTTGGGAGGGCACGGTTCTTTTGTTTTACTTGATACAGTCAATATAGAATTTATAAAAGATAAGAACTGCAATTTTTAAGTCACATTCACGATGCTGAGGGCAAGATTGGATCTGGAAATTTCTTCAAAAAATGTTGGAGTTTCAGACACTGTGATCGACTGGGACTCTTGCTATGATGGTTAAGTGATTACCCTCGTTAAAAATTCAAAAACAATAAGCTCTTAAAATTTGAGCTTGTTAATTTGTATGAAGAAATTATTACCCAGTTGTAAAAGTGCATTTGATGGATTGAAACCATTGTTTATTGTAATATCTGTTCCTGCTACTTGCCTTTGATGCACCCTGAAAGTAATAATGGTTGCATGAACTCAATCAGTATGAAGATGATAACAACATAATATGTTTACTGTTGCCTAAATTCGGCAAAATGTATGGTCATCATTTTTTATTAATATTTTTTTTTGAAGATATCCATGCTGAATCTCTAAAAACTTTAAAATTCTGTATCTGATTCTTGGTTTCTTATGTGATGCAGCTTGTGAAGCTACTTGAACAGAAGGAAGCCAATCATATTGAGTTTTGTAGAATAAAAAATGTACTTGATGAAATATTGTTCATGTATAGAAACTCTGAGCTCAATGAAATACTGAAATCATTGATGGATCCTGCTTGGATGGCAACTGGTTTGAAAATCGACTTTGAGACATTAGTAAGTGGAAGCATCCTGTTCTATATGTTATTGATACCCTTTCAATAAACTTCTTCCTTTACTTGTTAAATAAACAAACACTAGTTTATGCTTTGGATGTTGGGATGGGTGTGATGCATTAAATGAAGAACATTTATCTTGTATGGTTGCCTTGTTTAAGATGCAATATATGCTGATGTTCACCAAAATATAACATTAGCTGTTCAGTAATGCATAGGAAAAAATTGAATCTGACATTTGAAGTAGTCATGGAGTGTGGTATCTTTTTTGTTTGAATTTGGAACTTCTATTTTTATTTATTAACTTCTTTTGTATATATCAGACCAATTTAATATTTTTTACCAGAATGTTTAACTATGTGTCATCATTTACTTCTTTGCAGCTATAAACGAATTCAAGGCTGCTTAAATGCTGCAGTGTTTTTTTATTTTTCTCATATTTCTTGTTGTTTTCTGTATAATTGATGCAACTTCCAAGGCAGTGGTGGAACGCCACTACTTTGCTAAGGAGGGCCATTGAGAAAAAAGTACCTTTTAAGGAGTTGAATAACATAGATTATGGGCGAAAAATTCTAATAACTTTGAGAAAATTTATTAGGTTAGGGATTGCTATGGGGAGGGGCTCTCCCAAGGAATTTCCACGGTTCCAAGGACTCTATGGATTTAATGCTCCTGTCAAGATTCTACTTTCTCTATTTATTTATTTATTTTTTAGTTCTTTTTAACAAGAAACATTTTATTAATTTGTTTATTTTCCATAATTATATCTCAAATGCTAATTAGAATTTTTAAAGAAATATTGACACCTTAAGCAGATATTCCATTTGGATCACTTGGATTAATGCTTTAGTTTTTTTAGCTTAAGTTGTAGCCGTTTGAACAAGATCTCATGTGCTGATGGTTGTAACAAGCTTTTCAATTTGTGGCAGTAAAATCTAGTGCCATTGTATTTGCGTCCTCAGCTAGTTAAACATGACCCAACAGTAATGTTTTTGGCATGTTTTCTTTTTTCTTCTTGTATGGATTTCCTGGTTCAGTAAGCTGTGTTCATTATTATTTTTGTTTTTTCCAGGTTAATGAATGTGAATGGGCTTCAGGCAGAATTTCTGAAATGATTTCCCTAGATGGGGAAAGTGATCAAAAGATAAGTTCTTGTCCTGTTGTACCAAGTGAATTTTTTGAGGATATGGAGTCTTCATGGAAAGGTCGTGTGAAGAGGGTCCATATAGAGGAGGAATTTTCAGAAGTGGAAAAGGCTGCACAGGCCTTATCTTTAGCAGTAAGTCTCTGGAATAAAACTTTTCATGCTATGAGTAGACAACTTGCTTCTTACCCTAATTGTTCAATGCTCCTAGAAGAGTATTGATTTTTTCTGTTTTTATGTTCTTGATGGTATATTTATAAACTCGTGGCTATCTGCTTTGTCTATTCTTTTTTATTTATTTTGTAGTTCATTACTGAATCAGAAATTCACTGTTGTGCACAATCCATATCATGCATATTTATGAGTTTATCAGCAACTCCAGTCTTGGTTCATAGTGCTTTATATTTGATAGCTCACAGTATGACTCTGGATGCCCATGGTGTATCATCAATTTTATGTTAAGATATTTGACAAATTATCTGAAAAGGCGGATGATAAAGCCCAACTAGAGGGTAATTTGAGCAGCCTTAGACCAACTGACATGTTAAAGCTTAATCTAAAAAGAAAGTGGAAAAGCGCAATAATATGCTGTGACAAGAGAAGATAGACTATTTAGTGTTTTAGACTGAATGGGCAGCCCTCAACTTAAGGAGCATTTGTACTTATTTTTAAAAATCTAAGAAGATGAGAAGGTAGAATAGGATGTTCTGTAGAAAAAAAATACCTGTGCAATCTGAATTAGTCTCAGGCACTATGTCTCAATGCCATAATGTCTTAAATATATATTTCTGCATAGTTATATTTTCAACAATCCCTTATCTGATTGATGCCTTTTTTCTGTTAAATGATATCCCCTTCACTTCTTTCCTTGCACTGCCCCTGTTTTTGGGGATGTCCATGAACCAACTAACCTGTTCTATATAAACTGACTTACTATATAGAGTTAGGATGAGTGATTGGTCTATAAAATTAAAAATAACCGGCACAGGATGGTAAGTGGTGGGATCTTGATTTCTTCTACTACGAATATTCTACCTGATTCACTCATTAATTTAAAATAGGTGAATTTTCATTTCACAGTAGGTAAATAAGTGCAGACATTGGATCTCCTAAAGTGTCAGAACTCTTTCTTAATCGATAACTTCTAATGAGCATGGAACTTTGGAAGCCATGTGAAGACCATTGTTTTTCAGCTTGGATTCTTGCCAATGGCAAGAATCAGTATCATGTGCTGTCCTATTTCTTGAGCTCTATGGATCATTATCTTTTTTTAAAAAAAATCTAACTTCTCACATAGTGATATTTGATGGGTCTTGTAATTGGAATAGATAGACATTGGTGCATTGATATCATGTATTTTTATTATCTCAACAACTATTCCATAATCTCAACAACTATTCCATAATCTCAACAACTATTCCATAAACAACATAATCTGCTGGTGCAGAAAGATTTATTTTGGCATCTCCTGTATAAAAAAAGTTGAGACACTTCCGTTCAACCTTGGAATTTTATAACTTGACCTGACTAAATTTGTCATCTTTAGGATGTTTTTTTTTTTTATTATTATTAATTTGCTTGTTAATTAATATGGATAATATGATACAGGCATGAAGCATGTTCCTTTGTTAATAAAATATAGGCTTCCATCATTGTTGTAGGTCACTGAAGATTTCATTCCTATCATTTCAAGAATAAAAGCAACCACATCCCCCTTTGGTGGTCCAAAGGGAGAAATATTGTATGCTCGAGAGCATGAAGCTGTTTGGTTCAAGGGAAAACGGTTTGCACCAGCAGTATGGGCTGGTACCCCCGGGGAAGAACAAATTAAACAGCTTAAACCTGCTGTAGATTCTAAAGGTAGAAAAGTTGGCGAGGAATGGTTCACTACAATTAAGTTGGAGGATGCTTTAACGAGGTGTGCTGTTTTTACTTGAAGCTATGAAGAAAGATTTCTGTGATGTTCCCCTTTCACTTTCTTAGATTCTGTTCTGTATTTAGTTCTGTTTCAATAATCAACTCATGCCACCTCTGTTTCAGGTATCATGATGCAGGCGAGAAAGCAAAAGCAAAGGTTTTGGAATTGTTTAGGGGGCTTTCTGCTGAGTTACAAACAAAAGTCAATATCCTTGTCTTTGCATCAATGGTGCTTGTCATTGCAAAGGCATTATTTGCTCATGTGAGGTTGGTTGCTCATATTTTTGGAAGTTAATGAGTTTGAGCATAATTTCATTGGTAATCTTATCAGAAACTATTTTATTACTGTTTGATAAATGATATTGTCTTCTGCAGTGGTGTTTATTTGAAAAGTTTGCTGGAATAGACAAACACAAAAGAGTACAAAATACTTTACAATTTAGTGAATCTACTTGATCCATAATAGAAAGAACAACAACAAAATATCATTCCCCATTTTAATGGACAAGTTCTTATGGATGGGTTAAGAGAATGGGAATGTCAGTTTATGTGTATTGTATTTGGCAGTTGGATAAAAACCTGATTTAGACTAGGCTCACTAGTTATCAGTTACAAACAGTCCATCAGTCTGTGAAATATCCTATCTACCTTCATAAAGCTGATCCGAACCTATCTTCATAAGTTGACCTACCTCTTAAATGGTTTGCTCAACCAGCAAACTGTGCAGAAGGCAATTTTTTTATTTGATGTCACAAAGTGATTTGGATGAGTTCATGCTTTACAAGTTTATTTACAAGTTTATACTTTTCAACATCAACTTGTGAATGCATAATTTTTTATCTGGCATATTCTTCCACTGAAATGACAATGCCGCTTCGCGCGCGCGCTCACGAATGTTGTGGGCTACATTTCATGAGGTGGGGTGTTATGCCTGCCCAAACCCAATTGACTTTGGTCATTTTCCTATGGGTTTGGCTGATAATTAACAGCAAGAAAAATCCTTCATTTTTCTATTTTATTATCTCAATTAAAGTTTTTTGGAATATTTTGGGACTTGGTAATCTGAAATGTTGGAGTTGTGAATCTTTTGTTAATTGATTCACTATCATGTCTGACTTTTCCTTGATATTTGGTGTTCTTTGATCCACATCTAATTTTGGTTTCAATTTTATTACAGTGAAGGGAGACGGAGGAAATGGGTTTTTCCCACTCTTACTGGGTTCAATGATTCAAAGGTAGCATGCAACATGTCAATTTCAGGTCAAATTAACATTGCTGTTTTTCATGTCCGCAGTATAGAACCTTCAAAGTGTACTATCATTTCACTTTTGCATCAAACAACGAAGATTTTGAATGTACTGCAAATGTTTGTTTCCCATCTCCTGGTTGTATAACCATGATTGGAGCTGCCTAAAAGTAGCACAACTTTTTTGTGTTTCCATCTATGCTAACAATCAGACGTGTACTGCATCATGCTATTGGATCCCTGGTGTGCTCTAATATCAGTAATTCTCATCAGAAGTTATAATTTACTTATTATTAGTGGAGTTGCTTTTACTAAAACTAAAAATGGCAACCAGGTGATCGATTTTGTTTTCCTCTATGTATTATGTTGCTGTATGACAAAAACTGAATCATAGAATACTGCGTGGTAACATGGATTATTTCAAAGCGAATTTGCTGCACTTGATTCAAATTGTACAATTTCCTGCATTTCTGATCACCTGGCCTAGTAGTGTTCAGTGTCTAATGACGTGCTACTTAGAAACTTTATTCAAGGATGTTTCTTTAGCTGTAGCTGTTATACTTGATGGATATGTCACATTAAGGCCCTACAATATTTTATCGTATTGTAAGATTTTATCTCATCAAGCTGCTATGCATTTGTTAGTCTCTGATGCTGATGGTTTGAGCAGGGCGTGAAATCCTCGGATGGTGCTAACAGGATGAAATTTGTTGGTCTGTCTCCATATTGGTTTAATGCTGCAGAAGGCAGTGCTGTACAGAATACAGTGGATATGCAGTCCTTGTTTCTTTTGACAGGACCAAACGGAGGTGGTAAATCTAGTTTGCTTCGATCAATCTGTGCATCTGCATTACTTGGAATATGTGGACTTATGGTTCCTGCAGAATCAGCTTTGATTCCTAACTTCGATTCTATAATGCTTCACATGAAATCTTACGATAGTCCTGCTGATGGAAAAAGTTCATTTCAGGTATTGACTTTTTTATGCTCCATTACAATTTATGTAGTTTTTCGATCTCTTGTTAATTGTTGTCTACCCTGCAGATTGGGTTGTAGAGATGTGGTTGTTTGAATTTTTCTTTATCTTGTTTTAATGTCTCAGGTGGAAATGTCAGAAATCCGGTCCCTTGTAACTGGAGCTTCATCAAGAAGCCTTGTGCTCGTAGATGAAATATGTCGAGGAACAGAAACAGCGAAGGGTGCTTGTATTGCTGGAAGCATTGTTGAAACTCTTGATAGAATTGGTTGTCTTGGAATTGTGTCCACGCATTTGCATGGCATATTTGATTTGCCACTTGATACCAGCAATACCGTGTATAAAGCAATGGGAACAGAGTATGTGGATGGACGAACAAAACCAACTTGGAGGTTGATAGATGGGATTTGCAGAGAAAGTCTTGCTTTTGAAACAGCCAAGAAGGAAGGAATCCCTGAAAGTATAATCCAAAGAGCTGAAGACCTGTATTTTTCAGCTTATGCTAAAGGAGTTATTTCAGGAAAGACAGTCAACAGTGTCGGACAGTTTTCTTCTGATAGGATTGTTAATGATTCTGATGAAGCCCATTTATCGAGTGGAACCACAGCTTCTCTTCATCCTAGTACCCATTCAACAAAGGCAGTGGATACTGTGGAGAAGAAAGATATTGAAAATGCTATTACCATGATATGCCAGAAGAAGCTGATTGAGCTCTACAAACAGAAAAACACATCAGAAGTTGTATCATTCCACTGTGTTGCCATTGGTGCCAGGGAACAGCCACCTCCATCAACAATCAGTGCTTCATGTGTCTATGTGATGTTGAGACCGGACAAGAAGCTATATGTTGGAGTGGTACTTTCTTTTAACATATTCCTTTCCTGTTATTATTTTGAGCTCGCACGCGGACATTGGTCATTGCATGAGGGTTTATTTTTGTCATTGATTCAAAATGTCTATAAAAATAACCCAGATATTCTAGGGTGTGATAACTTAATAAACCTTCATTTCCAGCATCTGGTTATGGATTAAGCTCATCAATTTGATTTATTGAGTTTCAAACTCTTATTAATTACACTATTTGCTCAATTTTTGCCACAGACGGATGATCTTGAAAGCCGAATCCGTTCACATCGTTCAAAGGAAGGAATGGACAATGCTGCTTTTCTTTATTTCATAGTCCCTGGAAAGAGTATTGCTTGCTTACTGGAAACACTTCTCATCAACCAACTTCCTATTAAAGGATTCAAACTGACAAATGTGTCTGATGGTAAGCATCGGAATTTCGGCACAACCAATCTCTCTCTGGAAAGTGTGACTGTTCATTAATGCATCAACAGCTTTATCATTTCGCTTTTGGAGAAGCTGCTATGATGGGAGAAAATCCTGTGAAATCCCATCCTATGTATATGAGAAAGAAGCGATGGACAATACCTCTTTTCTTTATTTTATAGTTCCCGGAAAGAGCATTGCTTGCCAACTGGAAACTCTTCTCATCAACCAGCTTCCTGGTAAAGGCTTCAAACTGGCTGGTGTTGCTTATGGTAAATAGCTGAAACTTGGCACCACCATGTCTGTGGAGGTGTGATTTTCCATTAATGCATCAACTTTATTTCTTCGCCTTGGCAGAAGCTGCTATGATGGGAGGAAATGCCATCCAATTCCATCCTTTGTATATGAAAAGGAGAATTTTCCCGTTCCATGTATATGGCAAGTGATATGGAAGCAGTGTAGCGGTGGCTGCAGCAATTTTGTTTTTGATCCCAGTTGCTCCACTAGCACTAGCAGTAGTTGTAACTCGTATGTTGGCCCAGTTAAGAGGGCAAATTTGTTGCGCATCGATGTATTTTTGGAAACGAATTAATTATGCAACTGTATTCAATGCCTCAAGCAATTAGCCTGTCACTGGATATTCTTGAACTGAAGCTCTTAAAAACACGGAAAGCTGGTCTATGAGAAGTGATGATTAGTCATTACACTCGCTTGCTTGCCAGTAGTTTGGTCTTTTCATTGTGGTGTCGTTAATTATGTGCGTAAAAGGGTGTTGCACTACAAAAAAATAAAAATAAAAAATAAAAATCAGTTCCATTTGGCCGAGAAATTTCCAAAGGAAAACAATCACGGCCGAGTTCTTAATAACATTGGAGATTTAGGTGGTGTTGCGTTTTAATAAAAATATCAATGTGATTTCAATTCAAGTAGTCGAGTCTACATGGTTTATTTCATTGAGTTCTTGACTCTTTATTGAAAGACTAATTATCCCTTCAATTTATTGTTTTTCAATTATATTTATCTAATCCTACTTATTCCAAATAATTTTTACATACCTAGAGTATCATCTATCCATTTTTTTACACCTTTACACTTCTCTTTGAACACTTCGATGTTTGGGAATACGTTTAAAATTACTTCCTAGTGCTTTAAAAGCATGTTTGATTGGTGTTTTTTTTAGTGTTTGCTGGATACACACGCTACCTCAAATTTTTTTTTTTAAAAAACTTTTTAACTGCTGACCAAACACAACCTTAAGAAAATTACAGTTTTAACTCTTCATTATTTTATTTTGTTTTGGTCTACAGGCAGAGATCACACCTAGCGGCAGCTTAGGAGTAGAAGAAACATCTTTCCTAGGACGAGGACGAGGTCGAGGGCGATATGGATGAGGTAGTGGAGGCAGTGGAGAAGGCGAAGAAAGAATGGGAAGAGACGTATTCTAAAGCACAACAACACATGAAAGCAATTCAAGATTACGACGCCATATCTTCTTCTTCTTCTTCTTCTGTTTCTCTTCCGAGATTGAATGGCTTGGCACAAGATTGTTTAGCTTTGCTTCAATCCTTGCAGTTCCAGCTCGATCTCCTTGCTCCTCAATTGCCTACCGATGATCAACTCAAATCCGCCCTCCGATTACTTGATTCCTGGAAACAGCTTTACCATGAGTAAATCTTTCTCTTTTTTTCTCTCTCCCTTAATTATCTTCTTAATAAACACTAATTTGTGTGTTATTTGGAATTAGTTTGCGGGCGAGTTTGAGAAATGCTAATCTGCAAGCCAAGGCTAACATGAGAAAAGCTGCTCAACAAGAGGTACTTCTCTCTTTCTATTTTATTTGTTTTGTTTTAAAAATCTGATTGTCTTTTGTTTTAAATTTTACTAATTAACCATTGTAGAGAGAGCTTCTTCTTGGTGGTGGAGAAGAGTCCACTATTCGCAGGCGAAATTTGCAGTATGTCTTCTTCTTTTTACCTTCAATCAGAATATTGTAACGATCCATTGTTTTCTTTATAGATTTAAGGAGTAAATTATATCATGCACTGCTTAAAGAAAATGGGCAACTTGTTACTCTTCTTTTATGTGGTTTTGTTAACACTCGCTGCGTGATTTGTTGCTTTGTATCAGGACAAAGGCTGGGATGACATCCGCTGCAGAAAGCATCACGGAGAGCCTTCGCAGAACTCGTCAGCTAATGGTTCAGGTTAGTCATTGCGCTGTCTCTTTTCCCTCTTTTTTTTTCTTAATTTCTTTTTGTTGTTAATTTCTTTTTCTTACCCTGGGTTTGCAGGAGGTTGAAAGAAGTACTGGCACTCTCATGACTTTTGGTACGTGTTTTTTGTTTGTGCACATTGAAAGCATTTCAGTTTTTTTTTCTTCCTCCATCATAATAACATTGCGAGAATCCTCCTTCGCTCATTATTCCTTTCAACACATGTCATTATTTGTTGTTATCCTGTTAATTTTTGTCTGTTTCGTGTTCAATAATAGTTCAAGATTGGCTGATTTTAATTTCCAAGCAATTATTATTGCATTTCATCTTCTTTTCCTGTTTTATAAATTACGTGAAAGTGAAACTTTGTGAGTTTTTTATAAGATGATATTTTTATAAAGTTGATTCCAGATGGAAGATGATAAACAATTTGTTGGACTATGTTAGTTTTTGGTTCATCTTCTCATAAAGCTTTCTGGAATTCGCAGTGAGCTTTTCAAAATGGAACTTGACTCTATTCTTTTCATTAGCTGATTCGATGGTTCCTTTTCTTTTCCTGTCACTCTGCTGTAATGTATCATAAACAATTGAGTTCTTAAGCAGGAATTCTATACACAAAATCAAAACCTTAATTTACCATTTGTTTCAATTCATTCATACATTGTGTCCTTGAAAACAGTCTAGAAATCAAAGACAACCCGCTGGAATTTATCTTTGACAATCAAAGCCTGTGGACCTGCTGAGGTCACAACTTGGACTTTGTTGGAAATTTTGAATAATTAGCATGGTTTGCTCCAATTGTGTGTTTGGATATCATCACACTGGTTCAAGTATTAGATTGAGTTATTGATCAGAAGGTCTTAGCTCTTTAGACTTGCTTTTTGATATCATTGGACGTCATCACATTACAATTTCATGTTGGCATTGGTTTGTAATTCAACATGCCATCTGTAACTGTTGCCACATAATTTTCAACTTTATTCTTTACCTGGTCATTTATATTTGCTACCCAATCTAGTATGATGTAATACTTTTTACACAGTTTTGGAGTTTCTTCAGTATTTTTCTTATTTCAACTTGTGCTCTTTATTATATGGCATGTCCTGGTTCTGTGCTTTTGAGAGTACACATCCTTTAGAAACCTTTGGGTAATTTAGCTAATGTATTCAGGTTGGTTTTGCAGAGGAATCAACAACAGTATTAAGGAAGGCTGAAACAGAATATAAGGGTCATCGCTCATTGTTATCGCGAACTCGCAATCTTCTCTCTACGATGCAACGTCAGGATGTTCTTGACAGGTATAGAAGAAAAGAAAATGGCTTTTTATGTCATCTTGATCAGAAATTATCTCCTTTCACGAAACCTAATGCTAATTGTATCTGGACAGGGTGATACTGGCAGTAGGATTTTTCTTGTTTTCATGTGCTGTTCTTTATGTTGTTTCCAAGCGCATTGGCGTACTTGCATTGCAGAGAAAGGTTACTGCTGCCTTAAAAGCCGGTATGGCCGGAAAAGGAGCCATCAAAGCCAGAGCTGTTGAAGATGCTATACCCAGAGTTATTGAAGATGTTATTGATGTTGCTCAGGTCCTGGACAATGCAGTTCCCAAGGTGGAAGTACCTGTAGAACAAGCCATGCACGATGAACTTTAAGGTTCTAGGTTTTGCTAATTTAAGTCCTCGTACAGGGGCTCTTCAGCTTTCTTACCCATGTTTCCATATGCTGGCTCCCTTACAAACTCGAGTAATATACCATGCGATAGGTTATAGGCTGTCATTGTTGTCGCATTTTTATTATGTTGAGGCCACCTTGATGAGCGATTAAAAAAATATGAATTTGTCATTGGCTACGATTGATCTCATTTTGACAGAAAGACCAGAGGAAAGAACATGAGAAATAAGTTAAAAGAAAATAGAATCTGGCTTCGGTCGCTATCTTCTTTCCATATGTTTAGAAATTGTGAGAATTAAGAGATGAAAACAGTAATAAAATGAAAAGAAAAAACTTAAATAAAAAGTTTTACTCAATCTGGCAATGAAAGGATTAACAATCTCAAGTTCTGAAATTGATTTGTATGTGTCATAAACAAGCGAGGCTTAGGGGGAGCAATGGGTCTGGAGTCACTTGATTGGCCGATGCATTTCTTCTTGAATCAATTGCCATCACTATAGAGGAAGCTGACCTCGGAAGTGATCATCTCTATGAAGCTTGCAGGATTTTCAAGTAATTTTGTGAGATTGACCAAAAATGATCATGCTAGGAGCCAGAAGTTTTTGTGGGTTTTTGTATTGAGCACATAACCTGCATTCTGTCCTCTTTTCTGCACTGCAACACAAGTGCACTTGCTGTTCTCAATCAAATACTCCGCTGTATCTAACCCCTTTGTACCCGACCCTCCTGACAGTTTATACCTGCTCGTGCTACAGATACAAAAAAGAACAGAGAATTAGGAACTTCATATCCGAAAAGATCTAGATAACAAGATCAAAATGATATCCATTTCTAATAGGATCTTTCGAGTCTGATCGAGTTTCAAGCTCTCTCCTGCCCAACCTCTCTCCAACATTTTCGATCGTCTTCATGAGGAGCAGGACTAGTTGTCTTACTGCTACCCAGATTTACTTTTTGAATGGCATGCTGAGAACCATACCTCATTTTCATGGTTGGAGTGTTTGCGGACCATAATTTAACATAATTCTTCTTTACCAAGTAACCACATATGCATGTTCACAGGCCAGAAATTAAAAAGAAAATGTAGCAGGAGAGGAGACCAGATAGAGACAGCCATAAAAAAGAGTTGCATGTTGTATCGAAAACATGGTATTTCTGCATTCTAGCTAGCTTTGGATTTTGGCAGTTTTGAGCCCTTCAGGATAGATTTAGTTAGGTTTGTGAATGTGGTTTATTAACAGAGTTCATGCAGAATCAGGGATTCCCCTTGCTTCTTCTTCTTCTTTTTTCTTTTTCTTCATCTTCCTAGCTATTTTTACATGTAATGTAATGCAAAGTTTGAAGATGGCTTGTCAATCTCACCCTAATATTGCAGTTGAGAAACCTCGTCTCTGGCCAATAATAAGAAGATCGACCCTTAACAGGTTGCTTTTGTTAAGGATAGTATTCGCCTTGTCCTTGGTCTCCTCCATTAACTGAGTCCTTTCTAAGCGAACAGGGATTTTTGGCTGGGCAATCCGGCACACCTGCCGCATTGCTTCAAGAAAGTCACCTTCCCCAACTCCACCGCCTCCTTCAGATGAGTTGGGCATGGGACCTGGCGTTAGACTATATATCTTTCTGAACGAAAATGTGTTCCACCAAGAATATGAACTTTCGACATGGAGAAGTATGAGCTCATCATTCTCAACAACTACATGGGATAGTGCATATTGAAGCGCACCTGCTGATTCGCGGCTTGGGTCTGCCACCACCATTACTTTTCTTGATCGTGCAGTGGTCTCACTCCCCATCACCACCAACGGCCACCACCGCCACTGCCACCAACAGCTACCAATTGGGGTTTAGACGACTAGAGGTAGAAAATGGGCTTTACAAATTAAATGTCATTGTGGATGGTTTGTGTTAATCCAAAACTACCTTGCTATTTGTTAGCTCATATTTTGTGGATTAACAACACAGGGCACTGTGGAGATGTGCTAAATATGGAGTGCTTTGATGTTCCACGCTAATTTTGGAAGTTTCTGGAACTCCAGCTATGTTTGTGACTTGGTCAATATATACCGGCAGAATCTGCCTGACAATCGGAAACCTTTTCCGGTTGTAGATCGTTCAATATATTCGCGCGCGCTCTGACCAATACAGTGAAAAAAATAATTCAAAAATCGTGAGCGGCAGGATTCGAACCTGCGCGGGCAAAGCCCACATGATTTCTAGTCATGCCCGATAACCACTCCGGCACGCCCACCTAATTGCTGTTTTCTTGAAACAGTTGCATAAAGTAGGATTGGTTAAAGTATGACTGTTGCTAGGCTAGGCTGGTTCCTTCTTTAACAAAAAGAAACCTTTTCTTCAAGTAGTTGGGTTACTTCGGTACTGAAGAAAACAGGTAATGAAAGTGATTAAACGAACGATCATTATTCCTTTCACTTCTAGTAATGCCATTGCTATACATTCATTCAAGTAATATCTGTTTCGTCTTCAAGTTTTGTCTTTCTCTTTGTGTTCCTTTAACTTATTTTCATTATTTTTTGACAAAAATAATCCATGGGCACCTTTCAAAATCACTCCTTTTTCTACTTACGATTTCACTTTCACCTCTTCCAAGGATTTATGGCCTTCGTTTTCAAGGTTTAATCATGAATTTATCTTCTGGGTACTCATCAATTTAGCCCTTCTCTTCAGTTTCAGTTCAAAGTTCGAAGTTTTATGTTTTCTTTTTCTTTTTGTTTGGTTTCTTGCTCTCACATTTTAATGCTCTTCGAATTGTCCATTGTAGCTTTTGCTTACCACCTATTTGATATTTTGCAGGGAGTTTGGAGTTAGTAATAAAAAAAACTATGGCTTCCACTCTGTTAAAAAAACATTAAACCGTCCCATTATTGTTATATCCAAGTGCCTTCTTTAGAAGAAAGAATGGTGCCTTGTACTGCACGATGAAAAGCAGCAGCGTCACACAAACTCAAACAGCCACACAAGAAAAACAGCAGAACCCACAAATCAAAGTTTCTACCCAGACGCAGACCAAAACTATTGATAAACTTATAAAAGACTATGAGGCAATCATTGGTATAGAAACCCATGTCCAGCTATCCACTTTAACCAAAGCCTTTTGTGGATGTCCATACAACTATGGAGCTCAACCATACACAAGTATCTGCCCTGTTTGCATGGGGTTGCCAGGTGCTTTACCAGTTTTGAACTCCAAAGTCATTGAGTTTGCTGTGAAATTAGGTCTTGCGCTTAATTGCAAGCTGTCTTTAAACTCAAAGTTTGATAGGAAACAGTATTTTTACCCTGACCTTCCAAAGGGTTACCAAATATCTCAGTTTGATATACCAATTGCAACCAATGGTTATGTTGATTTGGATCTTCCTGTGGAATTTGGTGGTGGGCATAGGAGGTTTGGCATTACAAGAGTTCGTATGGAAGAGGATGCTGGGAAGCTGCTTCATTCAGGAAATGGGAGTTATTCTCAGGAAATTATTTATTTCCTTAGTTTTCACTAGTTTTCCTGAATTCTTATTGTGTCTTTTGGCAGATATTCTGTTTCATTTTTCTTGAATGTGATATCAGTATCTAGTGCTCCTGGTATTGCTGTCCTCATAATTTGTTCATTGGACCGTTATGGATAATGGGGAAAGGGGGTTATTAGTTCATTACCTTTTTTCCTCTAAATCTTCAGAATTGGTAGATAATTAAACTTGTGTTGTGACTGGGCACCTGACAAGTGTTTCTCGTCTTTTGCAGGTTGATTTGAATAGAGCAGGGGTGCCTTTGCTTGAATTGTTTCTGAACCTGATATGAGAAATGGTATTGAAGCTGCAGAGTATGCAGCTGAAATACAGAGGGTGGTCCGCTACTTGGGAATTAGTAATGGTAATATGCAGGAAGGCTCACATCGCTGTGATGTAAATGTGTCAATTTGACCAATTGGACAGTCAGAGTTCGGGACAAAGGTAATTTGAACTTGTGCTTCAAGCAACTCAAATACATGATTTAGTTGGCTCAGTATGTGGAGCATTTCAGAACTCAGAAAGCAAGAAGTGAAATGCTATGAATCATTATAATATTATACTGATAACTTGAATCTACAGAAGTTATACTGAATAGTGAAAGACATGGCATATGCTTGCAAATGGGTGAATACATCTTCAGCCATTTTGGAAATGCAAGAATTTCTTTTGCCATGCTCTTCACTAGCATATTCATCCCCTCTAAGCTCATTTTCTTTCTTGTGATTATCACTTCATTCTAAAGAATAGATGTACTGTCAAATGCATTATTTAGCAAATTTGAAAGAACTATGTTCCATGTGATTCGTAATATTTAGCTGCTCATATATTTTCTTATATTTCGTGTTGGCAGGTTGAGATAAAGAATTTAAATTCATTTTCGTCAGTTAATAGGGCCATTGATTTTGAGATATCAAGACAAGTGTTTCTGCACAGTCAAGGGCAAGGCAGTTCAATTGTACAAGAAACTCGGCTTTGGGAAGAAGGCGCTCAGGTTAAAACTAGATATTGTCCCTCATTTTAGCGGCAATACATAGAAGATGCAGTTCACTCACTCATTAATGGTTACATATATCCTGTTTTACCCTGTTTAGAAAACAATTACAATGAGGAAAAAGGAGGGGCTTTCCGATTATCGATATTTTCCAGAACCAGACCTTCCAGAAGTTATTGTAAAAAAAGAGTACATTGATAGTATTCAAAATTCTTTGCCAGAACTTCCAGAAATGAAGCGCCGGAGGTATGAGAGCATGGGCCTAAGCATGCAGGATGTTCTTTTCCTTGCAAATGACATAAATGTAAGTCCTTGTCACGGTCTTTAATGTCTCTAGTATTCTCTAGGATCTGTTTTTCAACTGTTCAGAGACCAAAAAATACATTACCACGTTCATATTATATACTTTCACTGCCAGAAACATGGTATAAAAGTTTGAGAAAAAATATGCTTTGGATTAGAAAGCCTTGGAATTATATGTTCTGGGGTTCTCAATTTAAAGTTGTCTCCATCCCCTCCCTAAAAATTTGTTACAATGAATTTTTCCTCAAAACTCTGTTGTGGAAAGCTCATGTTATTTGCCAGCATCTAGCTATGTTACAAGCCTCAAGAGTGCATCATGCACCAACAGAGTGATGTATGGTTTGCTATGCAAGTTAAGTTTCAGGTTATTGAATTCCAAACCTCCGAAGCTGCACCTTGAGCAATTTTCTTGTCTTACTGTAAAGCAAGCCTGAATGATTCTACTCACTGAGTTCTCAATTCATGTGTTTGTTGGATCACGGGCATTTCTTGTAAAAGGTATCACGCTGGAATGATCTGATGTAGGGTTTTCTTTCACCAAATGAATTTTTAGGTCGCTGAATTTTTTGATGCAACAATTGCCAAGGGTGCTGATGTGAAGCTGGCTACCAACTGGATAATGGGGGATATTGCTGCCTATATGAAAAATGAGAAAGTATCTATAAATGATATTAAACTTAACCCCCAGGAGTTGGCTGAGCTTATAGCTTCTATTAAAGTTGGGACCATCAGTGGGAAGATTGGGAAAGAGGTAAAAGTTCGTTTCCATTACCACTGCTATTTCATATTCAAACTTTATAAGGATCCTTTTCCTTTTCTTTTTGTTCCGAAACATACTTCATCATGATACAATACCCCATCTCATCTCCATAATACGATATGTTACCTTAACTTTGCAAGAATTAATGTCATTTCAGCCATTATTAGTTGTCTTTGCTGCTTGCTGCGAGATAGTTCTTTTTATTTTTTTCAGTATCTTTCTCATGTCTTCCTGGTTTAAACATGTTATTTACACTTAGCAAATGGCAACAAATATTAAGTTTTTTAAACAAAGTAGGATAAAACATAATTTACCTACCTCATTAGCTTGAAGATTTTGCTTCTTTCTTGGTGGATTACGAAAGCCTCATTAGCATGAAAGCAGATTAACCTTTATTTCAGTTTTCCTTCTTCTTTTTTTATCCTTTGCTATTGTCCTGTAAAGGCAAGAATTCTACAAGAGAGTACATATTTTGAAGACATTTAATAGTTAGAGATAAAGGCTAAAATTTCTGCAGCCTCATGTTATACAGCAGTCACAGACGGGCTTATATCTGCAGCCTTATGTTATACAGGAGTTAACAGGGTTAAAATCTGGAGCCTTTCTATTATTTTCTCTGTGCTGATGAGAGGAAAATTTTGGTACTTTTGGTTGTTCTCTGGGCATAAGCATAAATAACTACTAATTCTTAATTTTTGAGAATTCCTCATTTATTATTTGCAGATACTGTCTGAGCTCATAGCCAAAGGTGGAACTGTTAAGGGACTGATAGAAGAAAAAAATTTGGTTCAGGCAAGTCTCTCACTTTGCCCCTGCAGCATATTTAACTATCGTTCACAGCAATAACAAAGTGTTCAACAACTTTAGTTTAGAAGTAGATGCCCTGAGTTTATGCATAAATAAGCTAAAAAATAAATGTGATTGCCTTTACTATGCCAAACGGCAGAAATAAACAAATTAACTGGAAGCGCAGCTGCATGATTGTGTCATTTCCTTACAAGCCTTCTTGGTCTAGCATGGTGTTGAGAACCAGAGACGTGAAGAAAAGCTGAGTTTGTTGAATCTTCTAATAAAGTTTCCACCTTTACTCTCTTTAAAAGGTGCCAACAAATAATAAATCATTCAGCTGTGTGATCGATTACCTTAGTGCTTCAATTGTCGATTACCTTTGTGCTTCAATTGTCTAATGAGTTGGTCATGGTGTTGGCAAAGCTTAGAAGCTTAGCTTGAAAATGCAATGTGCTCTATGGTTGTAGAAAAGGCTGGAGGAGGTGTCCGCCAAGCCAAGCCAAGCTTTATCTGTGGTTCAGTTTCTTAACACATCTAACAGTGAGATGAGTGTAATTTCAGTGATTGAATATGGCATAAATGTTGTATGGAAATCAGGAGAGGAACACTATTTTAGTTCAAATAGGTGGGTTTCTCACATGTTTCAATATAACAGATAGTAGATCCTGCTCATATTGAGAAGATGGTAGATAAAGTGCTTTCAGAGAACCCAAAGCAGTTGGAACAATACCGAGCCGGAAAAACTAAGATACAAGGTTTTTTAGCTGGCCAGGTATACAAACCATTACAAGTTATAAGACGAACCTTCATGTAATTTATTTTCCCCTGATTATGCTTTAGTAGATTGGGATAATTCTGAACGCTGATTCATTTGCAGGTGATGAAATTATCAAAAGGTAAGGCCAATCCAGGACTTCTGAACAAGATCCTTCAACAGAAACTGAATGCCACAAGCTGAAAGACTCTGCAGGTGGTGGTATCTTCATGAGGATCCTGTTTCATACAGCAGACACTAATTATATTCCATCATAATTCTTGTCTTCCTTGGGTTTAGACAGAGAATGCGCTAAGAATGGTGGCTTTGCCCACAAGTGGGAAGCCACTACTGTTACACTGATTTGATTTTATTGTCAATGGCGATTCAAAAAAGTTCTGCTCATGAACCGTCATCATCATCTTGCACACCGGGTGTTGGTTTGAGCTTGGAGGAGTGGCCGAATCAGCTTTACATTATTGACTGGCCTGATTGAGGTGCCTTTTCATTTTTATAATAACTATATTTTCCCGGCTTTAGCATACAGAAGAATAATGAATGAGAATACCACTGATATGACTTGTGTATTCCCAAGTTATTGTTTTAACTTGTAAAATCCAGATGTTATAGTTCATTTCTAGTTCTTGCCTGCAGTGGAATGTGAGCAAGGCTGCTAAAATCTACGAGTCCGATGTCCTCTGCAGCAATCGGAAATTGTATTTGTATATCTAAACATAACTCTGCAAGTCGAGTTCCAGATGGTCTGATTTTATGTTTTCATGCTTGTCGACATCTAATGCTAGAAAGATAACCTGCAGGCTGCAGCATCAAAATTTTCCACACTAAACGCTACACATGAACAAAGAACACGACAAATTTATGGATGTGATAAAATAAATTTCAATCGATTACAGGATCATCCATCATAGAAACAACAATAGTTCCATGAAACATAAATGGCCCTAAAAATTGATGGAAGATGCTCGCGGCTATGCAAGCTATACAGACTGAAAATTGATCTATAGAATACGACCTTAAAGCATAGCGTGGTTCTAAACTCAATAACGGCCTAGGGATGACAGTCACTTTGGGTTATGCACTACTATCAAACCTTGTGGAAGTTTAGAGCTGCAGCAAATCTCAAAATATTGAAATCGTGATATGTCAGCAGATTGCCCTTTGAAGTTTGCATGTCAAGTATCAATTATAAGATAAAACGAGTTCCTATCATCGCAAGTAGGAGTTTGATACAGATTATATCAAAAGAAAAAATTGAGAAACTTGTTTAACGCCCCAGAGAATTTACAATATGTAATGTATATAACCCAATGAAATTAGAATGTTATAATCAATTGTACCATATTGACTAAAGAAAATAAACTTGTTATTTGCAAGGACTAGCTCAGAATTCTGCAAGTTAGCTCCGAAATTAGGCCTGTCCTAGTCAGAGGTTGAACCTCATGTTGGCCAAGACCAGGTAGAATACCTGGTCTTGAGAACGAAGGTGGGATGCAATCACTAAACAGTGAACTAATGCACTAATCGTAGCAAATCCGTGCTTGATATGCATGATGCCTCGTTGAAACTAGATAGGATCATACCAGTAAATATCAACTGTTGAAACTTTAAGTGAGAACTGCCAAAAAAACTCAGGACCTTTTAAGAAAGTTACATATTTAGTTTACATCAGTAAAAAAATGACTAACTTGCAAACGTTGGGATGAGTTTCTCAATGGTCCTCAATCAATTCTCACCAATTGCTGCACATAAATTTCTGGATAGAAGAAACTAGTTTGGTTCTTCCACTCATCTATTCAGCAGGATATCTGTAGTCTCTCTCTGGCAGGGTGTATGAAGTGGGTTGCTCAACTGATATATGTGCCAAGTCAGATCTGAAAGCAACTAGTCCCTGCAGCCAAAAGCAAGAGATGAACGTTAGCTTCCAAATGTAATGACCAATCCATCATATAATCAAATTTATATGTGGAGTGGCAGTGCTTGACAAGCGTGCATGCAGCAGTGATTGTAACCTTTCTAAGCACTACTAAAATGATTAAAAATGCCTGTAACAGATCTAATAGAAATCAAGCTGTGATACTTCAAATTCATGCCCAGTTTAATGTGACTGCACATCATCATAATTGAAAAATGGCTAAAGCAACCACCCAACATGGAGCATCTTCACAGCATTAAACTGGTTTAGTTTTCAGAAGGACAATGCTGTAGCAAATAATATAAATGGTAGAAGGAGAACATCCAGGCATTCTTTGTATATGACATAATGATCCTTCCTCCAATAAACCTCAATTTGAAAAATGTCAAAGTGAGCCTGAGCACAAGAAGGATGGTTTAAATGATGCAATGCAGAACAAAAATCTAGAATACGAATATCCAATGAGCCGTTGAAGGAAAGAGGTGCTTGATTTTGGAGCACATGACAATGTTGAATTCACAGCACAGATTGAGCATACATGACACATCAAGGCATATTGCCCGAAAAAACAAGCGTAGATTCATTAACATGAAAATTATTAAGTACTAAGCTTGTGTGAGACATATTACTTACCAGTATTTAATCAATCCATCCCAGCCACAAGTGGCCACTTTACTTTGCTCCAGCGGATGCCACTCAGCCCCAATGCAGACTCCCTCGTGACATTTGAGGGTCCTGAAAACTTTACAACTCTTCCAGTCCCAAAACCAGCATTTACCCTCACCATCTCCTGACATAACAAATCTTCCATCTGGTGAGAAATTGACTTGACAAGCATAACCAGCCACAATGTGACCAGCGAACCTCTTCTTCTTATTCAACTGGAATCTTTCCCTAGTACTATAAATAAGAATCTGGTTATCCAAACTCTGCGCAGCAAGCCAATTCATATTGGGATGAAGAGAGATCGATGGCATAGAATGCATGTGAGGCTCACTAATATACTTAATAACAACAGGGATCCCAAATTCCCATACACGGAGTGATTTATCATCACTTGAAGTAACAAATCTCCTGTTATTATCCACAAATGTGATGGTATTCACTGCCCCCAAATGCTGGTCATACTCCTGAGTAATCTGCCCTGTGTTCATATCCCACTGCACAATCTTCTTATCACTCATACCCGCCAACAATATATTCTGCTTATCATCATCAGGATTGAGCTTAACAACATATGGAATCTTCCCAGTCGAAAACGAAGAGATAACCTGGCCCGTCTCTGTGTCCCAGTACTTAATATTCTTATCATAACCAGCAGTTAAAAACTTGGAGCCATCGTTACAAAATGAAATATCCCTGACAGCCTTAGAATGACCCATATAAGTTCTCATACACTTTCCCGAATTAAACACATCCCATATCTTCACCTTCGTATCCATACCCGCAGAAAGTATCAAATGGCCATGTTTAGGGAAAAACCTTATAGCAGAAACTCCTTTAGTATGGCCACTCCATGTATGCACCAATCTCTTGGGTATATAACAATGATCATTACTAGCTTTAGCATCTTTAGGTGGCGCAATCCACGACCTCCCTTGATAATCCCTCTCTTCTTTACCATGAAAAGTAGTCTTATCAGCAACAAGCTCACCTTTTTCACCACCAGCTTTCTCCTCCTTCTTCCTCGCGTGCTCTTCCGCATATTTTTTCTGCTCTTCAGTCAACTCAGTTTGTAATCCCTCCTTCTTACCAGCCCAAGGGCTCTTCCTATTCTTCATCAACCACGCATCCGTAGCCGGATTCTCAACCTCTTCCTTGTCCATTCCATCATCGTCATCCTCAACAGCTTCCGTTTTCTTCTCAATCTTTCGCTTCTTTTGTTCATGTTGCGGAATATTATAAACAGAAATCCCATTATTTTTTTCTAAAACATCCAAATCACCAATATAATTATTACCTGCAGAAGCAGAGGGGTCAGCCGCGTAGCCATACTTGTGGAAAGTGTTGTACTGCTCGTCGAAGACGAAGGAATCAATGGCGGCGTCCTCGACGAAGCCGAGCTTGTGGTTGCGCATGCCCTGGGCAATGCCGTCCTTGGCGTAGGGATGGGCGGGGCCTAAAACCGGAGCCCACAGCTGGTCGTAGGTAGGGTTGAAAGCGACGACGTGCTGGACGGGGTCGATAGGTTTAGAGAGCATTTGATTGGCTACTGTTAGGGCTAGCATGGTGTCGTCGACTTTGGGAGCGGCGGATTTGGAAGGGAGGAGACGTGGAGGGGATGAATCCGGAGAGGAATTAGGGTTTTGGTCTAATTCTCCGTCGTTTTGGTAGTTTTGGAGAAGATCCATTGTTAGGATCCAAGACTGGAGGGAGGAGCTTTTACTTTTCTGGAAACGCGAAGGGAAAATTAAAATAGTGAAAGGAAAGGAAATTGCTGCTGCTGGTGGTGCTGTTGCTGTCTCGTGTTTTTGTGCGGGCTGAGGAATTTGAATTCGCTGTTCAAAACGGTGCGTTTATGATTTGTTTTAAACTACATACAGACCCTCCAACTACTAGTAGTGTTTCAATTTGATACCCTAACCTACGATTAAAGCTATTGATCTATCTTGGTTGATTAAATGTAATTAAGCTATTAAAACTTATCCCTGATGTTATTGGCTGGATTTAAAAAAATTATAATTTTCATTTTATACTAACATAAATTTTTAAATCGAATAAAAAAAAATAAACTACTCTTGTATATGATATAATAAATACTCAAACAATAAACATAAATTTTCTCTCTCTTCTAAACATGATTTTTCTTTTTTTAAATATCATTTTCTTTCTCTCCCATATTTATCTGAATCTAAATCAAAACCAGTATCTGGTGTTTTTAATCGATTTTTCTCTTCTAGCCGTTGGAATTTCTTTCTTTTCTTAAAAAGCAAGTAGATATATCTAAAAAAAACTTTAAATTGAAGCTTATAAAGACCTCTAATTTTTTAATATCTATCATTTTATTGGTGGAAGGAAATCAATTCCAAGCAAAGCATGTAAATACTCAGTATTACTCTTTGATGTATTGTAATCTGTTCAGATTCTTCCTTTTCGTAGTTTGATATTATAAATCTTCTCTCTGTTTCTTGCAATCTATATCTTATGTCATTTTTTAGTTTTTCACAGTAGGAATTAATCGAAATGCCGCGGTTCTCCGTTCAGGACTCTTCGCTCGTCTCTGGCATGCTAAAAATTCTAGCCATAAACCGGCTTCAGGTGAGCTCGGCTGGATTGTGGGTTTATGGTTGGAGACGGTGGATTGGAAGGGATCAAAGGAAACGACGATGATGGTTAGGTTTGGTATTTAGGGTAAGAAGGTGGATGGAAGAAGATGATTAGGGTTTTTTTGTTGGATGATAAATTTATAACATTTAGGTTTTTTATTTCATGATAAATTTGTAATATTTAATTTAATAGCTATTTAGTGTTTAGATAAAAAATAATGACAAACATGTAAATAA
>Ga0307517_10002056_pt1 | contig 32751 bp, 15 predicted proteins | sample 23_EM_MG_FD_194515 | JGI IMG/M metagenome (GOLD analysis project Ga0307517, IMG submission 194515) | Populus trichocarpa ectomycorrhiza microbial communities from riparian zone in the Pacific Northwest, United States - 23_EM | ecosystem: Host-associated > Plants > Roots > Unclassified | place... | reverse complement strand
AGTCCTTGGTACAAACAACCACCACATCTTCTGAGGCCCTACTCGGATTTTCTCGCTTACTATCACAGGTACACAACTTTTATGTTGGTATCAAGTCAATCAAGAGAAAGATTTTTTTATTTTTTATAGTTTAATATGGATGTTCGGATAAGTTTGTATATATCTCGATTAATTTTATGGGTTCTGAAGTTTCTTCAGTAACTCTAAGGTTTGTGAGACTCGAACTAGTAACCTCTTGAAAACAAACTCAAGAACTGACTAGTTGAGCTACAACTCTCAAGATTAGAAAGATCTCTTTATTGTTTGTTTGGTATGTTGAATTTGATTTAATTAATTTTGTTTTTATTTTCGGGGGAGGATCGAAATTATTAAGTTATACCAATCTTTCATAATAGTTTTATAGAACTTTGTTTTATTAATAATTTGATAGATTTTAGTGAATTTTTATAAATATAATTATTGATGTTTTTTGTTCTGGATAAGGATACTGCTATTTCCACACTCATTTTTGTTAAATGCACTCTCACTTTTTTTTTTAAGTTTCAAGCTTACAATGTTGCCGGCCCCCTTTATATGAAATTTCAACATTATTCTTTGAAAATAATCCAATATTTGATATCGATTTTGAGACTCTCATCTTAACCTTTAAAAACAATAATATCAAGCATTCCATCACTATAACATAAGCTTTTTGTTGATCTTAATGCCTCATTTATTTATTTAATCCAATATATATCCTTGGAACAATTTACTACGTACAAATTCCTTGGTTTATATTCAACAAAATAAACCCGTTCCTAAAATAAAGTGAATTATATTGATTTCCATAATGGGTTGTATGGGAGCATGCTTGCTCATATGCTAATGATTTTCTGTTTTTGCCTTCATTTTTTGGTTTCAGGCTCTGTGAACTGTCATTGCGCATGCCAGGGTCTGTTTCGTTTCTGCGATAGCCCTATTTGTGTGGGGCCTTCCATTCGTGAATGATTTTCTCATTAGCTACATGCAAATATCAAATTATACTGATTTATACAAAACAATTTCCATTGTTCTTCTCCTTTGCTTTCAGCATGCAGCAATCCACCACATTGCTCACTCGTCCCATCTATGCATTTGTTTTCTGTCATTTGCGCTATTTGTTGCTTCACTTTTGCTTCAAGATAGAATCAGCGTTGCCTTCTCGGCTGCCTGCGCTTTTGCCCTTCATGTTTATCTTTGCTCCTATTGTTCTTTATTCATGTCATCTTTATCCTCCATAGTTCACTGCTCGCAAGTGTTTCTTTCTTTTTTTATTTTCTGGCCACTGCATATTCTATTCTTTGTGGTTGGATTTGTTGTTCCAAGGTGGCCATGCATGACGTTCCTTGCTTTTTCTTCCTTCAATATCACTCTCTTTCAATTATCATCAGAGCTCAGTTTTGCACTTGGATGCAGGAACAATGAGCGTTAGGCAAAGTCTCTACAGTCAAGGCGGAGACAGGAATTTTTCCTACCTTGACTATTAAATAAATATATAAATGTTTTTTAAGATAAATTTATTAATTTATGTACATGAATTTTTAAAGTTGACAGTAAAGTTTTAATTCAAATACACTATCCAAAATATTAAAAAATAAATTTGAAAGTATATAAAATTAAAGTGAAAGTAAAAATAAACTTACTATTAAAGTTACATCCTTCGATGTTTTGTGGAATATAATTCATCTATAATCGAATTCGAATCGATATTGTAACAACCCCTCAACCGGGATAAAATAACAATCTTATGTCAACTGAAAAACAAAGTAATTAATTTTTTTCCCTCTCTCAATTCCTCCTTTCTTCACTTGATTCTTTCTTAGGTTAGTGTTTTATAAGTTGGACTTTGTAAGTTTATAAGATTATTCTTTCACTTTTCTTATTTTTTGTCCTTGGATTTTTTTTATGTTTTTTCCTTATTTTTCTCTCTTTCTCTCTCGCCTTTTCTTTTCTTTTCTATTATGCTTCTGCCCAGTCAGGCAACATATAAAAGGAAGGAAGAATTAATTTGTTTTATTTTTTAATAGCAAATAACCATTTTACACTTAATAAGTCGTTTTGTTTTTATTTGATGGTCTTTTTTTTTTTGCTAGCACTACCAAACTCTGTTCATCCTAAAATTTTAACCAGATTTTATTCAATAAATTTTAAGATCCCTCGTAAAATTTCAGCTCAATCTGATAGTCAGATTGAAAATTACTCTCAATAACGTAAAACTGGCCAAATTGTGATTTTTTTATCAAATTTCTGAATTTCTTCAAAAATTATAAAATTTTAAACCAAGCTAAAACATCATATTAGAAGGCTCTACGTAAATGTTTAGAATTTTTTGATAACTCAATCGAGAATTATAAATTTTTTTACATAAAATTAGTCAAATATTAATAAAATCTTAGCCTGAACTAGAGCCCACAGCCTCCGCCCTTGTCTACAGTCTCAAATACCTTCACAAACGGCTATGGATGCTTTTTTTGCAGTCCTTTGAGATGTTGAAACTTAAAAATAGCAAATTGATCATAAGGGTAACAACAAATATATTTTGAGTTATTCTAATATCTAGGGATTGGAGGAGTTCCGCTTTGTTAATTGTTAGTTGTTAATGGCTTAAATAGCTTTGATCTATTAAGGGTATTTTTTAAGATGGTCAAGATAACAATATTATCTTTAATATAAATATTAAACTCATGAATATTTTAAACTTTTCATAGGTATGTTGAGCAAATAAATCAAGAAAATATATTTTGGATTGATGCAAGTACTAAACAATATCACAATTATGGAGAAAATAAAATCAAATATCATATCAAAAATAAAATATTTTTTTAAATAATTAAACATTACATTACAATTTGTAACTATAATTGCTTGATTTTACTTCAAATAGGCATCTTTTAGCCAATAAATCTTTTTAGCCATCGAATTCTCATACCATACTGAATTTAATTTCAATATGTAGAATTAATCCAAAAATTAATACTTTTAATAAAAAAAATCTAGAATTTAAGAGTTAAAGTATCCAATTTCTAATAAAACAAATTGCTTTTATCTTCATAATATGTCACATATAGGATAATAAAAATTAAGTTTCACATCCTTAAAGAATTAGGAGAAATATCTTATTAAATTGTTCATTGAGAAAATTCAACCATCACTATCAAGTGATAAAATTGACCATCTCCTAAGTTCTAACAAAATTTTATTAAATTAATTAATTAGCATCCTCCTTTAGTCTTACTATTATTTATGCACACAAAAAGAATGCACAATACCTTTTCTTCTACCTTAAATGATGAAAAGGAATCTACATTCACTACTCCAATTTTAAAATAAATTAATACAACTTTTTCTCTCTTTTTTATTAATCACTCCACTCCAAAAACCATCTACCCCATTCAAAATCAAAATAAATAAACAAAAGTAAAGGACAAAATTAAGATCAAGAATCTAAAAATAAATACAAATAAATAAATCTACAAAACTCAAGGTACTCGACGTGCCGATTAATCGCCTAGACAGGATGGTTCCTCGATGGCTACATCAGAAGTTCAGGTCCTCACTATATAAACACTCCTTATGATCCTCTTCACCTCCATCACCACTTTCACTCCTTTTCTCTTTCAAAAAGCTTATCAGTCAAACCTCAACATCACCAAAACCAACAAAAAGACCATCAAGACGTTCAATCCAATGGCAGAAGTACACACATCTACCATGCTCGATGACTCTTCTTTTGATGTAGACAAACTCACTTATGAAATCTTTTCCATCCTGGAAAACAAGTTTCTTTTTGGTGGATATGATGATCCTAAGCTCTCCAAAGACACTCACCAGGTTTCAATTCAAGAACAACTTAAGCCCACCAAACAGTTTAATGGTGGTAAGGTCAGGATCCTCTCCATTGATGGAGGCGGTGCCACTGATGGCATTCTTGCTGCTAAGTCCTTGACACATCTTGAGTCCTGCCTTCGTCGAAAATCAGGCAATCCTGATGCCTCTATTTCTGATTACTTCGATGTTGTTGCTGGCTCTGGTTCTGGAGGTATTTTAGCTGCCTTGCTTTTTACTCGTGGCAAAAATGGTCGTCCTATGTTTACAGCTGAAGAAGCTCTGAATTTTCTTGTGAGAATCAATAAAAAAACGAACAGAGCACAAGGTTTTTTTGGCAAAATATTGGGTTCTGCAAAAGCCGAGAAAGTTTTCGCAAAAACTTTCGGAGAACTAACTTTGAAAGATACCATCAAATCTGCTCTGATAACTTGTTACGATCTTTCAACACATGCCCCGTTCTTATTTTCTCGTGCTGATGCATTGGAAATGGATGGCTATGATTTTAAAATGAGCGATGTCTGCCTCGCAACCTCGGCTGATCCAACAATGGTTAGGGCCGTGGACATGCGATCGGTCGACAAGAGGACTAAAATTGTGGCTATTGATGGTGGGATCGCAATGAATAATCCAACAGCTGCAGCAATCACTCATGTGCTGAACAATAAGCAAGAGTTTCCACTCTGTAATGGGGTGGAGAATCTTTTGGTGGTGTCACTTGGAAATGGAGAGTCAGATTTCGGTGTTCAGAATCAGAGTTCTACACCGGCAAGATTCGTCAGGATTGCCGGAGAAGGAGCATCTGATACGGTACTAAATTATTTTTTACTTTTTATTTATTTCTTGAGACTTTTTTTTTTAGGGGGTAGGTAAGCTAATTGATTTTGTCTCTTTTAATTAGGTTGATCAAGCTGTTTCCATGGCGTTTGGTCCCTGTCGGGCCAGCAATTATGTTCGTATTCAGGTATTAGATTCTACCAATTTATTAAAAGTAAAACAACACCAAATCTCTAAAATTAAAAATGAAATTTAATTTTACTTGCATTTTTTATCTAATAAATTTAATTATCTTAGTAAAACTCGGTCAAGATATCAACATCAACGATAAAATAGTTAAACACAGCATTGTAGTAAAATTATTAAATATTGTTTTTTTTTTCTCCAGGCAAATGGCATTATAGCCAAAAGGCATGGAATTGTGGAAAAATCAAAGAAATCCAACAAGAAGGCAGATTTATTGGCTATGACAGCAGAGATGTTGGCACAGAAAAATGTGGAGTCTGTGTTATTTGAAGGGAAGAAGATAGTCGAGAGCACAAACCACGACAAATTGGAGACATTTTCTGGAGAGTTAATAAAGGAGCAAGAGAGGAGAAAAACAAGCATTTTACCACCTGTGGTGTTGAAGCAAAATTCACCCTCGCCAAGAACATCATCAGCCACATCTCTTTCAACATCATCTTCGTATTAATTAGTCGGCCAATTAAATTAGATTTTAGCTTGAGAAAAAAAATTAAATGTTTTCTCTGCTCCTCGTGATGGTTGAAGACATCCGAGACTGAGCTTAGCTGAGTTGCTGAGTGCACTTGCAAATTATTTTTTTTAGCAAGTATAGATTTTATACTATAATTTAGAGGGTTTTGTGTATATTATGGAATTGTGAGATTCTCCGTCGCGAAATCACAAGGATGAATGCGATTAGAGTTGTTAGCTTGCCAATTTTATGTACCTTTTGATGGATTTAAATCACTTCTTGGATTTAATTGTTATATGATCTTGTAAGTCTTAGTGTGATTTCATTTTTTAGTATATTGAGATTTTGCTAATTAGCAAATTATGACTGCTTTCTTTGTTGAGGCCCACATTTGTTCTTCTTCTATGGTGATTTTTTCACCTTTCTATCATATTTTCAATGTAACAAGAACAACAATAAAAAAAAAAAAAAAGATATGCATGCTAAAAAGAATAGAATTCAATTATTTTGATAAAAAAAAATAAATGATAAATATAGATTATAGAGTAAGCTTTATTTTATATGGTAATATTTTTAAATGTCGATAATAAAGAAAGTGAATGTTGATTTAAATCATTGATAGCATGTTTGGAATCCTTTGAATTTAATTCAATCAAGAGATTTTAATAAAATTTTAGGTTTGAAAACCTTTCAAGTGTCGTAATTGAATTTAACGAGTTTAATCTTTAAAAATTGTACAAAAATAAATCAAAGATAAACCTTTATGATTTACTATACTAAAAAGAATAAACTAATGTTAAAACTAATTTCCTCAAAATAATTATTTAGCATTTTTTTTAGAGATCTTTGAAAGAATGAAATGAAAGTGATGAAGGTAATATAAAAAAGAATTAAATTATCTATTTTTCAAATAAGTGAATTCAACTTATTTATTAATTAAATTTAATTACAGTATTGATTCCAAATGCTTTTTGAATGATTCTTAACAAGTGTTCTACACATTCTTAAGATAATGGAATATGAGGAGCTTTATGGTTAAATAAAAAAACTGGTTGTGCTTTGAGAGACTGAAAAGCAAAAATAGCTCAAATTAAAGTGTGAAATGGCTTTGTTTGATTTACCTGCCTCCAGCAAGCTTTCCGGTGTGGTCCATAAGATCGGTAGCTTCTATCAATGAAGGAACCCACCATACCAACCTGCTTTGGGACCATAGACAGGATATTTCTATCAGACATCATTTCCTATGCTGTTCTCAGATCCCATGGCCACCCTCAGATCTTCGTAACCATCTATATTTTCTTTCGTTTTCCAGCTGTTTTGATTTGTCCACTTTTTAGTTTAGTAAAATTCTCATGAATTCCTCGTCTTAATGTAGATAGCCCTGTCTACCTTTGATCTTTGATTGGATCATACTGCTCGGACATGAAACAAAAACATAAATCATGGGGGGAAATCCATAATGTTAAATCCAACTTGGAAAAATCCTTTGATCTTTGAGTGGATCATACTACTGGATCATACCACGAATTTTCCAAGAAAAAACAAAACAGTCCTCGTCATGTAGATCAAAGCCTAGCCAGTCTCTCAAATAAAAAATTAATGAAAAATAAGATGAAATAAATTGCAGGATCAAATGCCTAACGTGCAGATAACAAAGTGACCGAGTTCGTTTACTTTAAGGAATAAGAAATGAGCACCCCCATTGTCCAGTCCAAAAGCTCTATAAACCTCCAAAGCAAACAGAATATTTTGAACAAGGATTGATAAATGTTCTTAAAACTCTTGGCACAAAGAATCTTGTGAGATAATCCACCACCTCTTGGGAAAACAGGATGTAAAAGGAAACCGCGATTCTGACTGAGACAACCTACCATCTGCTGGTTTCAGCAGTGAGCAGATCCAATTCACTATCCATATCCATCATGCTGCGCCCATATCAACATGATAAACCATTACAGAACATGCAGCAACGTTTATCAACAGCACGAGGGAAATCTTACAGGATACATAAATTTTTCCTTAATGATTCAAAAAACATGCACTTCCTCATTTCCTTTTTCCCTCCATGCAATAATCACTATGGAATACTTAAATTTGATCCACGAAAATAATTGCGAAAATTTTAACTGCGGAACTTTTAAGCAAGCAGGATTTATCAAATAATTCAAAACTTAATCAGAAAAGTTTCCAACTACCTAACAGGCCACGTCATGGACGAAAACCTGGAGTGATTATTTGTGCTATTGAGGAGTAGTTTCTACCAATTTTGTCACTCACGAAAAAAGAAAAATCAGAAAACACATTGTTGGAAAAAGAATATCTCAAGATAGAAATGTGCAACTTTTAGCTCCTTCATGAGGCATCATCCGGTTAAGCAATAAGAGGAAATATCCATTGTAAGAGGTGCCTCCAGTTCTACTTTGGCAACAGTCGACTCAATGCTTTGCATCTTCTTCTTCACAGAACTTAGCATAGTCATCTGAGTTCTTCAAGGTCTCTAGTTCACTGGCATCTTTAATTTCAACCTTCATAATCCATCCCTTTTCGTAGGGGCTTGAATTGACCTGCAAAATGGTAGAAGAAAATGCAGAAAGAGAAAATCAAAGCACTTCCTTAAGCTTGGTTCCAGCTTTTGAACAGTTCTATTTAATTACACATTGTTCTGAGGTTTTGTATTTAAAGGACATGTTTATCAACGATTATCTGACTAATTCTGGTTACCAATAGATAAATACAGCAGCAATATTGCATCGTGTTTCAGGGAAGAGTAAAGGAATAAAAATGAAATTCACTTGTTAAGGAAGATGTGGTGCTTAACATTCAGTTTTAAGGAGATTTTAGAAAACTAAATAAATGGCTTGAGAGAGCTGTTTTATTTAGCAAGTCCATTTCCATTAATAAATTAAGAAACCTGATCCTATGCAATCCAAGATTTGTAATCGGTTGAAAAGAATTACAAAGATATGAAGTTTCAGTTATCTAGAGGAACAAACTACAAATGAAAAACATCCGACCATAAATTTTGATTCATAAAGAAATCTCAAGAAAAAGACTATGACACCATGTAAGCAGACTAACCAAACCAGGAGAGCTGCTCAGTTCTTCATTAACTTCAACCACATTTCCCGAAACAGGAGAATAAACATCACTGGTAGCCTTGACACTTTCAACTGCACCAAATCCAGAACCCTGATTTACAGCAGCACCCACTTCTGGTAATTCAACATACACTACATCACCTAAATGATCCTGAGCATGATCCGTTATACCAACAGTAGCAGTATTACCATCAACCTTCACCCATTCATGACTTTCAGCATACTTCAAGTCCTTTATAACTGCAGGTGAATTTTGAGAAAACGAATATGTCAGGAAGCTTAAGGTGTAGGAGATCCAACAATGAACCTCGAAAACCCTACAAAGTGAGAAACAGTTCAAAGCAGCACTGTCTCTAGAAAAACAAGTCTAAATGGAAACTGAATGCTAGATCAATTTAGAACATTTTGTGGTGCAGTTATGAAAGTTCTAGGATCATATGATTTTACAATAGACATATGACATGAGAGAAACCAATTATAGTCAGCAGAAAATCACAGGTCCTATGAGTTCCGACACAAATCTTGAAATGAATGGTTCCAGAATAGAGGCATCGCCTAATTCAGGGAATCTCGGTAAACAATTTGGATAATAATTTCCAAAAATCCCTGTCTTCCCTTATCCATGTCGTAAATGATGTCAATTATTGATGTCCATGTATAATCAGGAAGCTCTAACTCAAGGAGATGGATCATATAAGATCAACTGGATGGAATTGCCGTTCCAGTTATTTTGGATTTTATTGTAACAAAATTTAAAATTGGTAGAATTACTAAATCCTATTTCCTCAATATTTGATCTTGATTGTGTGCAAGAGATCCTAAGTTAAGTTTGCAAAACACTGCCTCTTCAGCATCCATAAATCCCAATCAAAATAAAAAAGAAATATTTGTCTCAGAAATAGAATGAAAGTAAAGAGTGCTGCCACTAACGAAGAGTCAAAGACAAGAATTGCCATCACAGCTGCATTAGAATACCACAACCAAACTGTGTAACAATTTTACTTCACAAACCTCCATGTCATTTTCCATCCTCACCGTCACCATCATACTTACAAGCTTTAAAAAGAAAACAGATTTTCAGTTTTCAAAATTCCGAAAACAGAAAAACAAAAAAACCCCGTTTTTTCCATTTTTTACTATATAGATAACTGTCATTATTATCAGACAACAGCTTTGATTTCATGTCTCTTTAACACAAGAAACTAAATCAATGAACAAAAATAGTATCCATGCTTTTGCAACCCTGTCATCAATCTAACTCAATGGTAAGCATAATACAAACAGAAAGATCAGAATCAATGTCTCAATCCCTTCCTTGACGAGTCCATCTAATCTCTTCACTCGAGAAAAAATCCAACCTTTAATAATATATTCAGACCAACACCAAATCCAAGCACACCCCAGATTTCAAAATCAATTCTTTAGCCAAAAAACAATCGAAGATCAAGCATTCCAGCAAAGCGCATACATAAGATCCATATCTACATCAGCAATCATTACTCTCTCATGATCAAATACATCATCAAAAAAAATTAAAGAACAGATCAAGAAATCATGAAACCAATATGGTAGTAGTATCATTTACCAGAAGCAAACCCTCTATGAGAAACAGAGATCCTGAGGTAAGAAGCAGCCCTTGAAGCCCACAACAATCTTGAAGCCATAATAATAATAGAAAAGGTGATGAATCTAAGGCAAACTCTGCTTCTCTTTCAAAACACACCACTCTCTCTAGTTTCCCTTTTCTCGTACTAAAGCCATGTGAGTTTTTATGTACTGGGGGCTGGTGAGGGTTTTTTATTTTTATATTAATTGTTGGTAAAAAAACAGTGGGACAAAATAGCAACGATCCAAAAATGTTTCACCCAAGAAAGAAAGAGGGAATACATAAAAGTGCAAAGAACATGTCTATCCTCAAATTCTGACCCAGTTTTTAATTAGGTACCCGTTCATAAGAAATTTAGTTAGATATCCCATCTATTAGATATTACCCAATTAATCCTCTAGTTAAGATCTTGCTTTTAGATCGTGAAAAAAAGGGTCATTTTTATTTGAAAATTCCATTTAAAAAAAAAACAATTAAGGTAAATTGGGTAATGTTTGATAGAATATGGATCTCATTGGAAATATATCTTTGTTTGTGACCGAGTTAGGGATTTTATAATGGTTGGAGGACCAATATGCTATTTGGCCTACTTAAAAATAAAAGAGAGGATATGGTGGTGGGTCACTGTGTCACCAACCCGTTTCAGAAAGTTGGTGAGTGCCGACTATCCTTGTTGTTGCCACTTGCGAGTTGCGAGTGACTGGCAGCCCTCACATGAGGGCAGTTTATTATAAATTAGAATCTTTAAAGATTAGAAATACTATGAAAGAAATATTTAAAAATATTTCATTTTTATTCATTTAAAAAACACTACTAAATAAAAAAAATAAACTAGGAAAATTTTTCTTTTCGAACAAAAAAAACTAAAAACACATAATAATACATAATAAAATAATAAAATTAATTAAAAATAACTATTTTTCAAAAAACAAAATTACTAAATAATTTTAAAGTGTAAACTTCTTCATTTTCATTTAACTTTACTATGGTTTATGGTTATGAGTATTATAGAGCTATTTCATGTATAAATTAAGATTTATTTAAAAAAATAAACACACTTAGTAATTAATATAGAAAATATTATTAGATGAAGCATGATTTATATCATGTTTTAATATATTTTTTAAGTAAAAACTTTTTAAATTTGGAAATTATACAAATTTATATTAATTTATGTTTAATTTTTTAAATTTATAAATGTTTAGTTAGTAAGGTTTTAATATCATTTTAAAAAAACCAATTTAATTTAATAATTTAACCTATTAAATAAATTTTAAAATATAATTTATATTATTTTTCTTTTTAAATGAGACCATATCTTCTTTTTGCAAATTCTACCCGGTCGATCGAGCAAGTCCTGACTTAAAGGCAAATGCGAAATTGGTCATCACTGTCTTTGTCAATCATGTCTCCATTCCGCCATCGTCGAGTGATATTGAAGATCTATTGGACACGCATCCAACCTTGAGCTGTGCAAATCAGAACAGTTTTAGGAAAACTGGCAGAGCAATCCTCAAACTCCATCCAGTTTCCAGCGAGATATTATTTTGTTGCCAACAACGACGGTTAAAAATCGAGCTTGGACAAGATAGCTTTGTCGGCATTTGTAGAGCCTTTCCGAACTGCCATGCCTGAGATTCTTGTTATGCAAGAGATTTTCAATGCACCTCTAAAATTGCAAGAACGGAGTTGTTGCTTTTTCCGCACCAACGATTCGACCTTTTGTTGTGTTGGTCGTAACTGGTAAATTGCGAGCTGCAGGTTATCAATCGAGCCCTCAGTCAAGGGCGCTTGAAAAATCGTCTCCCATTGTGTTGGAGATCCTTGTGAATCCTGTCTCTGTTTTTCAGCATTCGTTGTTCCATTGAGTTTTGTTGAGGTTATGGTGAATGTGGCTCTGATCTTGGGCAGTCTAGAAAAGGTTGGCAAAGCAATTCCACTTCAAACTCTATCAAGCTTCCTTCAGACAGATTTCATTTCGCAGCCAGCAGCGTCGGTTAAAAATCCAGCATGGAAAGGATTGCTTTGTCGGCATTTGTAGAATCGTTCTGGAGTAGTGTTGAACACAACTTACAAGCAGATTTAGACCGAACAGAGAGTGGTTTTGGAATCGTTTTCTTATATAATAGCGAATGATTCCAAATCGAACTGCAGTCTTGGAATGCTATCAAGTGGCAAGTTGCGGCCGGGAAAAGAAAAGAAAGAACAACCACAACTGAAGTTAATATATACAGAAATTAACAAGGCAACATGAGCAGTATGAGCAATGGCATTGCATAAGAATTAAGAGAGGAAGGATTAGACTTCCATGGACGCATAAAAGGAGTATTTAGAGTTGAGTATCCTTGAGCATCCAGCACGCAAAGGAAAGCAAGAGGACATGAAAGATTGTTTTCTGGGATAATGTACTACATGAGTGAAGAATAGTTTCTGTTCCTTTTCTGTTTACTGAAGGGACAAGTGAAACCTCAAAATATCTCAGCTAGTAAAAAATTAGGTTTCCGTCACCTCGTGGTGCCCCCTGACTGTGTTTGGTAGAGAAGGATACTCAAGTTTAAATAACACTGGGATTATTTTGTCTAAACACAATATGCTAATTATTAGTGTTAATATTAATATAATTTGCCGAAAATTCCAGTACAAATTTTGTTTGAAAGCTGGCTGGTGTTACAAATTATATAAAAAAACATTATTTTAATATATTTTTAATTAAAAAACATCTTACATCACATTATATCTCTTTAAAAGATATAGTGCAAACAGAAAAACTTATGCAATCAGAACAAGGGCCACCGAATTTTTTATTTTTTTTAAGTAGCTCTTTGCATTTTCATGGATTGATCCATGGCTGCCACCGCTCTTTCCCTCTACAGAGTTCTCAGTTGGAATTAAATAATCAGCTCAAGCATTGGAGTGAGATGAGCATCATTGAAAAGACCAATTTCCAGCCTTCTGTCAAACGTATCATAAAGGAAATCACATAGTTGCGCGACTTTAGAAGCATCTAAGATTGGAGAGAAGTCTCATAACATTTCCAAATCACAGTTCTACAAATTTGGAATTAATAGAAACTTAAGCTAAAAGCAACTGAGTCAAGCAGATTCCAAAAGAAAGTGACATGAGTATCTCGAATGGTGTCATACAGGAAAGAACTCCACTTCAGACAAATAATACGATGTCTCTATTCCACTTCAGCCAGATAATCATCAATTTCAGCTGGAGTTAGTACCCTGCAGTAAACACAAGAGGTAAGAACGCCATGGTTCTATCACATATAACTTTTTTCTACAAGGAAGACAGAAACTAGAGAATGCGTGAGTGAAAATCAAAACTAAACTTCAAAACTGAAACGAGAAGTGGAAGGCCATATATGACTTATTGGTGTAGATCCAAAAAGTTGTAGATATCAGTTTTTAACTAGTACTTAACAGTGTTAAACTGCAATTTACTTATGGAAATCATCTTTGAGCAATTTACTTAGGGAACTCATCCTAAAGTCAAAATTACATGACACCATCACAAAGCTTAAAAAGGAAATGGGTTACGAAAGAGCATGCCTGAATTGCTTGTCAGCACCAATTATCCCAATTTCAATATTTTTCCCAGAGATCTGTCCTTCAAATCTGCAAACACAAAAATAAACTTGTTATGCTGACTAATCCACCATCACTCTGATTATAGAAGCAAGACTCAACAAATTAACAACTTGTTAAAATCAACCTAGAAGAAAGAAAAGAACCTGTAAGCACCTGTAAATACACTTATAATTGACACTGGGTCAAGCGGCTTCATTTCATTTTCACTTAAACAGCATTTCACGTCATTAGATCTCTTGAACTACTAACTAAAGTGTTGAGAGCCAATTTAAGTTGGCTGAAGGCCCCAGCTAGAATGGTGTTACCCAGAATTCATTTTACCTACAACACTTTAAGCATGCGTGGCAGAAAATAGCAATACCTCAATGGCTAAATTTATATGTATATCACTCAATTATGTAATCAACTAGGTGAAAATGATGACATGCATGTCGCAGGTATGTTAAACCCACTGAAAAATCTTCTTCTCCTTTCTATATATCAAACTTCGTACATCCCTCAACACCACCACATAAATTCAAAAATAAAAAAGGTGGAGGAAATTTAAAGTAGTATACCCCTCTTTCAGTGTCAAGATAGCAGTGTGTACAGCATCATCAAGCTCCATATCATCAGTGTATCTACAAAGCACATTTTAAGTTAGGGCAAATGAAATTGTTCAAATCAAATGAAGATGTGCAGACGTAAAACCACAATATTACCAAGCACATGTCCAATGAAACAAAAGCAAGAAGACAGATGTATTGGCAAAATTGTCATTTCAATCTTCTTCATCTATTTTTCTGTTTTTTTTTTGTTTCTGAAATAAAATCCAATTCTTCTTGGATGAGAAAGATGAAGCACAATAAATAAGATGAAAGAAACAGGGAAGTAGGACAAAGTAAACTGGCAATTGAAAATTTAAATAGCTAAAACTTTGAATGAAGCATATGCTTGGCAGTTGTTAGGGGTGGAGATGGAAATGTGTTGTTGTAGCTAGGAAAACCCGTAAAGATGCTTGGAAGTATTTGCAGAATTGAAGCATTTTGTGCTACCAAAAACAAATAAATACCTCTTCTCAAGAAATGTTTTTGCATTTGAAACATTTTTTCCCATTGCTGAGGCTTTCCATGAGAAGTAGGAACCTGAGGGATCAACCTAGCCAAACAAATACAAAATATCACATCTTCACAATAATTATGATTTGAGTGCTAGATTAACATAAAATTAACTTGTATATCCTGAGGTGAACATATGTTCAGAAAGGCAACACAAGCGAGTAATAATGCATCCAAATCTCAACCAAGAAAAACAAGGAGTTGAAAAGTTATCAACCACCCTGGCCATAACAATTTTCATATCTGCTAACCAGCCGATGAGAAAAGCATCGAAGTAACTTTTCAAGGAATGCAATATGAAAAATTACTATTTCACAAGCTACAGATTTCCTCATAAACATGGCTATTTGCCTGGAGCAAGTGGTTTTACAACCAAATCAAAAGAACTATGCAATGCAGAAGGGTGTATAATAGTTGCAGAGGCATACAACTTCCAGAATACTGGGCTACCATGTACTCTGCAGCAGATAATCCAGTATAAACAAAAAATAGTTAATGACTTTCAACATTATTACGAGGAAACACAGATACCTGGTACAGCTGTGGACCTTTGTCATCAAAACCAGCAACTAGCAAAGATACTCCAAAAGGCCTTACACCTCTGCGAGGAAAAACAAAGGAATAGTGGTTTCAAACTTCAAGAAACAGGGTGAAGAGTTGATATGCTGATGCAGGAACATAGGATGAGAATTGTTGGGTTATTAAAATAAGGGCTAAGGTTTTGAAATTTGGAAATTGAAATTCAGATCTAAATTACATAAGAAATCAACTAAAACCAATGAAACATTTCAACTGTATAAAAGATGCCAGTACCCAGATTGAGTAAACTCTTGCATGACAGCGGCAGTTTCCCTCACAAGTTGTGTGACAGGAATTGGTTCCTACAATCAGAACAATTCACAAGTTACAAACATCATGATTAACAAGAACAGATGACAAAAAAATAGATATAAAATAGTAATCTGATACTTAACCCCTGGATTTGATAAATTAATTCAGCTGGGCTTGGGGTTAAAATTGCATTACAGGGAAATAAGACAACTAATTAAGTCCTCTGATTTAGACAACCCCAATAACTTCTTTCTAGATAAATTCTCTAGACCTTATTGTCAAGCATTTGACGAATTATTTATGTATGTTTAAAGGCAACAAAAGGATGCAGATATACCATTCATAATAAGATAAGCCATGGAAATTTAGCCACGCTATCGGTAACATTAAAACAAAATTGAAGAAAAAAACATTAAGTAAAACAATGAAGAAAATATTGAAGAACAGTACCTTGTACAATCTATGATATTGTTCTGCCTGCTTCCTACTTTTCCGAACTAAAACTCGAAAGTCAGGACCCATTCCACTACAACAAAATACAGGTGATTCAGAGACAGTAAAGACAAAAATACAACAAAGCAACCCCCTTTGACATAGGCTTATAAGTTGCATGAGCTAGTAAGAAGTGACTCATTGAGCAACCAAATAGCCAAGATGTCTAATCTACAGATCCAAGGGCAAAGGCATGCTATATTTTTCTTTTCCTAAAGAGCTACAATATGCCCAGCTATTTTTTCCCGTTGAAACAGCTATTGGTGGGTACGTGAGCTACATGTCAAAGCCAAGTCCATAACCATACCAATAAAGAACATTGAACTACAAGGAGTTCTACTGAAGTTCAGGTAATGAGTAGGCATGCTTCTATCTCAATCTATCTCTCTGGGTCAAATTTCATACTGATCACAGCGTTAAAACAACTGCAGAAAAAACATGAACCTTCCTAGTTACCAACAAGCAGGCAGAAACAAACCTGTAGACAACTCCAATATTAGGTGTCAGATTCTGTATTTTCTGAACCTGAAATAACAAACAATTGAATACCATCAATAACCAACTCAAGTTATGAACCATCTTAACGATTAGCATAATAGACCAATCAGGTGGCTCCAAAATCAAACCATCTACGCCACAATCAATTAATTGCAAAACAGCATGATTTAAAACAGCCAAGGTCACCTTTCCTTATGATGAGGGATTAAAGAGGATTCAAATCTACACACTCCAGAATCCAAAGTCTCAATCTTTAACTAGTAGACCAAGGGATTACAGAGGATTCAAATCTACACACTCCAGCATCCAAAGTCTCAATCTTTGAGTCGTTAACCAGTAGACCAAGACCACATTGTCAAGAACCCATGTTTCTTTTGACCAAAAAATCATCAAAATTTTTCAAATTTACACCGAATTTTAACAAATTGCAACCAACCCATGTCAATAAACTTATATTACTACTAAAAGTCAAAATATATACCCATTTACTGCCACATCAACGCCTTATTGGCAAGAACTAAACTTATGTTACTACTTGTTACTCTTCCTAAACCATCATCAGCCACTTCAAATAAAATGCCACATACCCAAGTCTCTAAATTTATGTTACAGCTAAAAGATCAAACTGCAAACCCGGAAATTTCATATAGAAAACACAATTAAAAAGGGAAAAAAATTAAAGGGTTTAACTAAAGAATATAATAAAGATTAAAAAAAATCATATTTAATTTACTTACAGATGATTCATCGACTAAAATAGAAGGCAATTTCTTCTCAGTTGCAATAACAACACCGTTTGCAGCTACAACACAAAAAAAAAAACGATCAACAACATCGTATCTAAGAACCCAATAACAACATAGTATCTTCGAAACCAACAAGAAAAGGAAAAAAAATGAATTGCAACAACCTTTGATTCCGAGAGAAGTTTGGCCTGATCCAACGGCAGTCAATGCGTGCTCGATCTGTACTAGCTTTCCTGTAGGACTGAAAGTAGTGAGAGAAAAGGAGTACTGGCTATCACCCATGGTTGATTGATTGAATAAATATACTAAAACGCAGAGAGGAAAAACTGGGAATGCGAGTGTGCTTGTGCGAGAGAGATTTGCTTGGGGTTTTATTTTGCTTTTCTTGGTGGAGAAGAAGGTTTTTTTTTCTCTACCTGGGCTTTTCTCTGACTTCTTTTTTCGGACCAGGGCTTGTGAACTGGTGTGAGCATGGGCCTGTTTATATTGGGCTTCGAATTAATTAGAACTTGTCAGGGGATTAGGTCATTCTAGTGCAAGTTTAACAAAGATTTTGCTCTTAATACCTAGAAATATAAGATTTCATCCATGATGTATTTTTTATATATAAAAAAGTGACATTAATCTATAATTGTAGGAGATTTTGTTGAAGTCGAATTTTTTTGTTATAAAAATCCTAACATTAATCCATAATTATTGAAGAATTAGTCGAAGTTGGAGTTTTTATAAAATCATGATGTTAATCCTTTTTTTTCCTTTTTTGATAATAGTCGAGGAATTTTATTAAAGAAAATGTTAGTTCCATAAAAGAAAAGGCAAACTAGCACGTCGAAATTGGAGCTAATTGTAGAAGATTTTGTCTAAATTGAATTTGAAAACGATTGTTGGACCCATATAGATGGCAAAAGGTCAACTTTGGACATTCATTCACGAAATTGGATTTCGGTTCTCGGTTTTTCTTCCCTTTCTCACTCGTTCCTCTCTCTTTTTCCTGGGTTTTTTTACTGGAATGAAGGGGTGGCTGCCATGGATTTTTCTGGTATGGAAAGTGGTTGTTTGGATGGTATTTTAATGGCTGAGATTGGTCTGGTTTGGAGGGTGAAAAATGAAGGAGTGAGGCGCTGCAGTGGATGGCGATTTGGGGCTGTTTCGGGGCAGCTTTGGGGCTGTTTTGAAATGGTTTGTGTGGCTGTTGCAAGGTTTTGTTAGGGAGAGCTGAGCAGTTGGAAAAACAATGAGAGGCATGGAGCTATTTTTTGGGTTGAATGAAGGGCTGCTACTGCTAAGTGGAGAGGCAGCAAGATGGTGGTGGAAAGGAAGGAAGCATGGCTGATTTGGAGACAGGAACACCGAAGTTGGTGGTGGAGAATTTGTGGTATTTTTTGGGCCTGTGGTCGTGGGTTTTGGAAGAGAGAAAGAAGACAGTTTTTTTGTTTTATTTTATTTTGATAATGTTTAAAATTGCGATAATGGTTATTTTTTAAAAATATTTTTTATTTAAAAATACATTAAAATTATTGCACATGTATGGCATCATAGTAAACATCCTCCCTAACCAGGATCTTTGTGGTGATAGGTGGAATGAACAAGGAATTCTTGTCATTTATCAGTAAAAAAAGGATGGAATCGACGCCTAATATTATGATCATTAAGAATCTTAACTAGTTTAAGAGTATGAATAAGATGGTTGGTCGTGTATAGGGAGGACATAACACCTCTAATACATCTTACTTAAGATAAGTTGCATTATTTATTTATCTGATACAAACTAAAATACTGTTGTATTTTCTAACTATTAGTGCCTAGCCATTCTAGAGTCACATCATAAAAATAAAAGAAATTGTTTCAATATTAGAAATACATCTTATATATAAGTTTGTAATCCCATATATTAAAAGAAACAAAATAATTTTTTGGTGTTTTTGAAATATATGCTTTAATAAATTAATTATTAAATCCAAAAATGCATGAAAAGATATCAACAAAACTATTTTTCTTAAATTTTTGTATTTAAAGATACTAAATCATGCCATGTAATTTTTTATTATTTATGCAAATATAATTTTTTTTTATTTTTGAGGCTTGTCCATGATAAAATAAAACAAAACAAATTGATAATTCTTGTCTTAACAACTCAATCATATATATATATATATATATATATATATATATATATATATATATATATATATATATATATATATATATATATCGGACAATCTCAAAACCATACTCTCAATTAATATTTTGGTCCAAAAACTAACAATTTATCAAAAAAAGGTTTGGGGGTTAGGAATCAACCAAGGTAATCCTGGCAATTCGTGAAACCGTGTGGCACTATCACTCTGGCATGTGGAATCATATGTTGTAGCTGTTAGAGGAGGAGCACTTGGTGGATCTGAAACTCCTCTACCTCCTTTTCAATTTCTCATTGACGATGCAATAAACAGACACTTGTAGAGAGAGCTCTACTCCATTGAAGTTTCAATCTTCTTCCTGTTTTTCAGTCCAGATCTATTTTTTCCTTCTACTTATGTGTATTGTTGCAATTGCTTCTTGGGAAAAATCTTATCAATTCTAAAACTAATCTATTCCCTCATTGATTCCCCACTTGCAAAGCAGAAAATGAATGATTTTAGAGAGAGTTTTGCTCCATTGAAGTTTAAGTCTTCTTCTTGTTTTTCAATCTACATGTCTTTTCCTTCGACTTCTATGTATTATTGTGGCTGTTTCTAGGGAAAAAATGTATCAGGTCTCAAACTAATATGTTCCCTCTTCGATTCCACATTTAAAAATCAAAATATGAATGTTAGTAAAGGGAACTCTGCTCTATTAAAGTTTTAGTCTTTTTCTTATTTTTTAATCCAGGTCTATCCTTTTCTTCTATTGCTATGTATTTTTGCAACTGCTTCTAGGAAAAAATCCTATCAAGTTTGAAATTAATATGTTCCCTCTTCAATTTGCCACTTACATAGTAGAAAACAAATGCTTGTAGAGGGAGCTCTGCTCCGTTGAAGTTTCAAGTTTGAAAGATCCTGTCACTGTCCAACTTTGATAGCTACTATTGAATTGAATGATGGTTGTTGTTGGCTGGATTTATCCTAACAAGGGCTATAGTTTTGGCTTTTGGTGCAATACAGCTAGGGTTTTAGCTTAGAGTAAATTAAAAGTGAAAAGTACATGGGGTGTGAAGTTTGTCTTGTTTAATAGAGAGACAAGAAAGAATCAAAGGTATGAAAGTGACACTTGAGCATTTTTTTTTCTTTTATTTAGTGGGAAGAAGACAATAAATAATAAAATTATAGTCTCTTTCAATTTGATCCATGTACCTTTGAAACTTTGCAAATGAACCTTAATCAACTCTAATCTTTTGGTTCCTCCACTTTTAGCTTTCTTCAATTGAATCCTTAAATTTTAATGTTTTTTACAAAGTGATTCTTGGTTTCAAACCTCTGCAATGTGGTCCTCAATTGAACGTCATACTTCAAGCTTCTTTCAATTAAGCCCCTGATTGCAGCAATTTAGCATTTTAAAATTTAAAGTTTCAATTGTGTCTTTAATCTTCTAAAAAAATTTCGAATTGATCCAAATTACGCCTCCAAACTTGATTTTTTTCAATTAAGTCCTTAATTGAATCCACAAAAACTCATTCAAAGTTTAATTACATCCTTAAACTTAAATAATTCTCTTAATTTTTGCTCGATTGACTTTCAAACTTTATTTTTGTTTCCATTAAGTTTTTAAATAAGTCAATTAAACTTGTTTGAAGTTTAATTGAGTCCTTAAACTTAATTAATTCTTTCAATTTTGGTCATGTTTGGATCTCATCCTCAATTTTCTTTCTTTATTCATCTTATCTTGTTGAAATCTCTCAATCCAGCTATTCTTCTAGTGTTTTGGTTTTTTGCAGCTCGAAAGTTTATTTCTTCGTGTCCCGAAAATATTTCTGGATTTTAATTTATTTTTTCTGGATTTTTGAATTAAAAAAATATGCAAATAATTTTTAGAGATCCAAAATTGGATTATGACATAATAATATTTTTATTTTTTAAAATTAATTTTTGATATTAATACGTAAAAATAATTTAAAAATAAAAAATTAATTTAAAATAAAAAAATTATTTTTTTAAAAAAATATAACTAAACCGCAGGAACAAACACAGTTTTTTTTTTTTTTGGGCGATAAAGAATGTGGAGGGTATTTTTTTTCAATTTTCTTATTTCCTTGCCTGCAACCTCTGCCAATGTAATCTTAACCAAATCAATATCGTTTTAAAATAATCTTAAAATAATATCGTTTTAAAATAACTTTGATTTGAATATCGAGTCCCCAACCAAACGAGAGAAAATCACGCGCCGAAAAGGCAAGTAGACAAATCGCACATTAAATCCACACGTTCCATATTGAAAAACCGCCACCTTCCTTCATACAAAAACGAGAGGAGAGGCGGTGGTTACCTCTTAAAGCAGATTACTACGACTCCTTCAATCTCTCTCTGTGATTGATAGTCTCACTGACTGACAGGATCCTCAACCTTCCCCAAACCAAACCAAACCTAACGGCCTTCCCTATCCTCTCTGCAACTCCTTTTGGTATAATAATTATTTTTCTTCTCTTTCTCTCTCTCGTGCTTTATGATAACGATTACGCCAATCCATTTAGAATTTATAATTTTTTTTTTCGTTTTCGTTTTTGAAGCCAAAAACTTAACAAAGTAACGAAAAATCCTTTTCGTCAGGTTTTCTCGATTTTTTCTCTCTCTCATTATAATATCATCGATTGTAGTTTTTATTTATTATTTATTTTTATTTTTTGATGTTAACTAATTTGCTGCTTTTTTTAGTTTTTTTAATTAATTTTTAAAGAATGTAGTAGCTTTATTTCTCTGTTGTTTGGCTAGCGGCGCAGGTCTTAATTTTCTGATTTGATACTCGATTGTTTTGCTTGTTATCTGTCGTTTGGTGTTTTTGTTACTGTTTGGTTGTTTCTATTATTTCTTTTAATTACATTGAAAGTAACTCTATTTTCATTATGAATAAAAGGGAATTTAAGCTTGTTTTGGCGTTAATTTTCTTGTCAATGCTGTGCTTGTAATTTGCTGAAATTCTTGTACATTTATCAAGGGATAACGTAAGGCATTAAGATTTTTCTCTCTCTTTTGTGTGCTTATAATTTGCTGTGGTTCTTGTGCATTTATCAAGGGATAAAGCATCATTCTTGCTGATATATTTGAGTTGCTTGTTATGTATGTTTCCAATGTTGCGCGTGCAGAACTTTTCATTCATTTTTTTTCTGTCTATCTCAGTTTCTCTGGGTGCTGTCTCCTTGTTCTCGTTACTTTTAACTGGTATGGTTGGAGCTCTATCCTTATTGATACGAGGATACTAACTCTTTTGAAATAGCAGAAATTTGTTTTTCCACTTCCATTGCTGCTCTTTGTGCCTCCTGATGTAGTATCTATATTGTGGTATTATCGCTGAATTGACAGATAACATCAAGGGCTCCAATGGAGTTTTATGAGCCTAATAATGTTCCTGGAAAATTTCCCGAGTTTGGTGCAATCTTTATGTCAAACAGGGCTACAAGGAAAGAATGTTTTAGAAGGAAATTATTAGGCCTTCCGTCAGGACAGGCTGACTTTGTGAAACAGGTTAAAGCTGGAATGGTTTTGTTTCTGTTTGAATTTGAGAGGAGAGAACTTCATGGTGTATTTCAAGCTTGCTCTGATGGCGCAATGAACATTGTACCCCACGCTTACAGTTCATCTGGAAAACAATTCCCTGCGCAGGTATTATGCCTCTTTATTGCTCATTTTATTTGTCTTTTTGTTGGAGGAAAAAATGTATATTATGATTTTTTATATTGATGTGTTGTTCCTAGGTAAAATTCATCCAAATGTGGCAGTGTGAACCACTCTCTGAAAATGAATTTCGTGATGCAATCAGAGAAAATTATTTTTCACCATACAAGTTCAACTTCGGGTTGTCTGAAAGACAGGTCTTTCTTCGCTAACGATGTCTAATCTGAACAGATTGAAAATTTCTAATTGGTGTTTTAACTAATGACTGTTCTTCACAAATTGTGCAGGTTCAAAATCTTCTTTTATCGTTCAGTAAACGAAAGATAAAAGATAGGACACTTGAGAGGCAATTTACCCGAAGCAAGGTTGCAAGATCAGTTGGGTGCTCTGCAAAAGAAGCTAGAACTGCCACTGATGATGGCAGCTTCGTAATGATTGATAGCAAGAAAGATGAGCGAGATGCAGATGCTCCTTTTGGCTCTACCATCTCCACTGAGTACTTTGGGGACTCTATCAGCAAGCACAGAAGAGAGTATGATAGGTACACAAGTCCTCCTTTCAGAAATGAACATAAAACTAACAGAGCGCTTATCTCAAAGGAGCAGTTTGTGGCCTCTTTGAGTGAAGTTGGAGGCTTGGCTGGGGATGCCCGGGTTTTGACAAGCAATATGGTAGGGAATGACCATGATGTGGATAATGAGTCTAGGACGGATGTTTTAACTAATCATCGTGGGCATTCTTTTCCTACAAGCATAAGAAGTTCCGATTATGTCAACTTTGCGACAAGTTATGGGCTAGGACAGGAACTGATGGAGGACAATGGTTTTCAGCAGCCCTCAACTGAGCATACCGGTATGTTTCAGTCTAATCCAGGCTTGGCTGAGGATGCCCGGGCTGTGACAAGCAGTATGTTAGGGAATGAGTCTAGGACGGATGCTTTAACTAATCATCATGGGCATTCTTTTCGTACAAGCAGAAGAAGTTCCGATTATGTCAACTTTGCGATAAGTTATGGGCTAGGACAGGAGATGATGGAGGACAATGGTTTTCAGCAACCCTCAACTGAGCATACTGGTATGTTTCAGTCTAATCCACCTCAATGTTTTAGCAAGACCATCGCAGAAGAAAATTTGGTGGAGCTGCAAAACTCTCAATATTATAGACGGCCCATCTTGGAAGCAATTAAGGATCAATTTCGACAATCTCCTACAGCACGTCACTTGATGGAGCCACATAATTCTGAGCTTTCTTTTTCAGCATTGGATGTTGATAGATTGCCTAGGTCAAATGCTTTATATTCAACATCTTATGGAGATGGAGTTGGTGCATGCAATATTCCTTATGACCCAGATGTCCCCAGGCTTGGCAATAGGTGCTCGTCATCCCGTGGCCTTTCTAATTCAGTACCTGAATTCCCAGCATCTCACAGCAGTGTCTTTCCTTCATTTGATCAATCATTTCCTCCCCATGTGGAGCCTGAAGGTACAAGCAGTCGCCTAAACATCAATGCCTCTTTGTCCGACTACATTCCGTTGTCCAATGCCAACCAACTTGAGCACCTGAACAGGTCTGGCATGCTTTTCCCAGGTGTTGATTATCCTGGTCATGTGGCTAGTAACTCGTCTATGAATGAAAATCCTGGGCACAATAGGAGCCCATCATCATTTGAGCTCTGTAATTCAGTTCCTCAATGCCCCCCTCACAACATCTTCCCTTCATTTGTAAATGAATCATTTCCATCATATATAGAGCCTAAAAGTACTAGCAAATGCCAAAACCTTAATTCTTTGTTATCCAGTGACAGTCCATATTCATATCCTGGCCATCATGACCATGCAAACAGAACCAGCATGCTTTTCCCTGGTGCTGCTTATCCTGAAAATGTGCAAAGAAACTCCTCTGGGATTGAAAGGACAAGGGAGGACACTTCCTCTTGTTCCTGTAGCCTTAACAGGTCTTCCTCCTTTGTGTCTGATGTTAGGTATCCTGTCTCTTCACAAGAGGAATGTGATCATCAAATGTCACAGCATGAAAACAATGAAGCATTTGCTGCTTGTGTTCCTAGATTGAAACGCCATGAAAATGGTTCGATAAATCTAGATACACATGAAAACTCTCAGAGAATATACTCTGATCATCGGGAGAGAAAAAGTGTCTTTTCCCGCTTAGCTTTGCCTTCAGAAGTATGCAAACAAGATGAACATGATATTGATTCATCAATTGATGAAGTCATGACCATATTGCACCAGAGTCACGACCAATGGGTGAAGGAAAAAAAAATTAAGCAGCAGGTGAAAAGGCATGATGAGGTTACAAATCTCAAGAATAAGAAACAGATGACCGTGAATTCCCAGTTATTAACAGATCACTTGCCAAAGGTCTCAAAGGAGATTATCATGGATGATATTTCAGCCGGCAAGGGGGATGGTCTCCAAATGCCTGAAGTGATACCTTTTGTAGATTTCCAGCGTCGTAGAAAAGTGCAGAAGATTGAAAGCGATGCCATTACTGGGAGTACAGAAAACACTGGCTTATCAGGTCAGCAGCATAAAAGAAGAAAGTTGATCAGGCCAAAATTCAGTGGTAATGGATCATCTGGCAATGTTATTGTCGGAAGTCAGGATAATGCAAGTAGGATGACTCAAAATGTTAAGTTACCAGATATGACATTTCATGTTGGCCTTGAAGACAAGAATATAGGTTTTCAAGGCCGTTCAGATCGTGAAGGAAACGAGAAGGTGGCAAATTGTGTGGTGACCCCCAGCAATGCTAATGGAGACAGCAAAGAAGCATTACAGCATGTTGGTCTTGTTTCTGGTGAATACAAGAGTAACACAGAAAATAGCTTGACTTTGATGAATTCTGAGATTGATGGGATTGTCAAGTGTGGACTTGATCATGATGGAGGTAATGGAAATTTATCTGATAATGATAAAGCTGAGAATAGATCTTGTCACGATGGAGGTAATGAAAAGTTACCAAAAAATGCTGAAGTTGAGAATAGATCTTGCCCAACAACTGGTGAGAGGGCCATAGATATTACGGTGAGCAGCGGAATGGATTATAACTGTGGATCGGAAAAGGCATTCAAAGAAGGTGGAAATGTTGAAGAAAGTAAACAGAAGCTATCTTTGCAATCTGTTGGGGAACAGTGCAAAGCATCTATTGAAACTGTCAGTTACTCCAATATGAAAGAGTCTCCAGAATTATGCGAAGAATATGACAAACATGGAGAGGTGATAGCAGCAGCCGCAGGCAAAGACTGTATAGTGGTTGTTGAGCGAGAAGATAGTGGAGATGGAAATCGTGAAAGTCTCAGCCATTAACCTTGGGGCAATCACAGATCTCAAGCAAGAAGAGCTTAACATTGCCTTAAGTGCTTTTTGTTTTTGGTTAATGAGGTGAAGCTAACGACAAGAACATCCAATGCAGTGAACCATCTTAAATGCATGACGAGGGTTTAGTCTCCATTGCGTGCTGTGAGTAAAATTTCCTGAAATCAGAAGGCAGTAATACCAAGCAAGACTTCGTATAACCATATATTCTGGCATGGTGCTTTTGACCAACATTTTGCTTGCCTTCACGTTTGCTTTCCAGGCTGAATTGGATCGGTTTCCCAAGTGAATATCACCATCTTTTGTTTTGAACTTGTTTAGGTGGATAGAACTTGTTCTTGAATTCAGCTTTTAGCTCTCTTTTGGTCGAACGAATTTGTTTCTTGAATATGATTTTGAGCTGTTGTCAATTAAATGGAATGTGGCCTTTGCCTTTGCCTTTGCCTTTGTTACAATAGGTTTATGATCTCGGCAGTTTATTGATATTTTGCTTTATTTGTTTTTCATTTGATTTGCAGGGAATGTTTAGAATGAACTAGGCATGACCCTTGTTACGTGGCGACTCTGTTTTTTGTTTTTTTTTTTCAAATAATGTTTATCAAGTGCATTTTAAAGAAATAAGAAAAATCAATAATTTGAATTATAACACCTATTGAGTTTAATAAGTTAATTTTTTTTATAATATAATAAGTTGATTTTATTTTAATTAGATGATAAAAAATAAATAATGATAATAAATACATAATATTTTTTATAGAAAAAGAACATGATATCTTAAAAAAATCTATAAAAGTATAAAATTGGATATAAATAAATAAAAAAATTAACTCGATAAGTAGTGCGATAGTCTTGTATTGTAACTTAGGTAATAAGAGATGAGTCAATTTAAATTAATATGTAAAATCTATGATTTATGCCATGAGATTGAGACAACCCAATTGATTTTTTTTTTTAAGAAAATCACAAAGTTAGTTTTTCTTAAAATAATAATAATAATGTTGAACGATGAAATTAAGAAGAAAATAAGTAAAAAAAAAAATTAACTCGCGTTAACTTTTCAAACTTGTGATCCATGTTATTAAGTTGGAAGTATCATACATGGAAAAATGATGAAGCATAATCCCTAACAAAATTAAATGCTGAAAAAAATATAACTATACAAAATGATCTAAAAAAATAATAATTAAAAGAATGATGATGAAAATCAAAATAAAAAAAAAATTAGAAGGCAATTATAATTTTTAGATTGTAGGGTTAAATTGAAAAAGAAAAATAACTCCAACAACAAGAAAAAAAATTAAAATAATACGGACCAAATTTTTAAAAAATAACACATCATAAACTTGGATTGAAGGCTAAAATTGAAAACCAATAATGTTTTTATAAAAGACCTAGGAAAAAAATAGAAATCAAAAGAATAAGAATCAAATTGAAAAAAATATATATAACAAATTGAAATTTAAGAACTAAATTGAAAAACAATAAAACATTTACAAAAATATCAAGAAAAAAAAAAGAAATTAAAAGTAAAATGATCAAAGTAGAAACATAAACAACAAAGAAGACCAATTTCAAGGAGGAGAGGAAAAAGAAAAAAGAAAAAAAAGCTTGCCAACAAAAAATCACCCAACCATAACCTATACCATAAATTTTACCACGAGGAATATAATGCAGCAGCATATCCAACAACACGGCAAAAGAACAGGTTTAACCACCAAGAGATATCACATACACCTTGGTACATACAATGCACAATCCATCTACTTTTTAAAATTTAATATTATTGAATATTGGTTAAAAAACCATAATGCCCTTTAACAAAACAATAACTAACAAAAAATCAACTTGAAAAGACAAAAATAACCCTTGATCATTTTTCTTTATTTACTTTAAAAGCATTTAAGTAATGTAACTATACATTCAAAAATAAAAACCCGAAACTGCCACTAAGACACCAAACATGGTTTTTTTTTTTTTTTTTTTTTTTTTTTTTTTTCTAATGATATTTTAGTATTTGTGTTGTTCATAGAAAACTAAAAGGACCTATTACTCCCATCATGCTGGCCAAGAGGCAAAATTATTTTTTACTATTATATTCATTATAAAGTAAAATGAGTCTAATACCAGTAAGAACACTACTTTGCACCCTTTTCTCTTTTAATTTCTTTTTTTATATTATTTGATCCATGCTTGATGTATTTACTTTAAATTAGTGGTTAGATATTATTGTTGGAGGCGGAGGGGGTGCTTAGTCTAGTGCTTATAGACTTGTTAGGAATTGAATTCGCGATCTCTTTAATAATATCAAGAGAACGCCATCACTTAAGTTAGAAGTTCATCAGGGAGGAAAAATAATCAAGAAATTCAAAAGAGAAAAAAATAAGAAAAACAACTTTCCTTTGCTAGTCATCCTAATTTGTGTAGTAATTATGCCTGATGATAGTGTTGAGCAAGCTAATTTAGTTAAATTAGGTCAATTAAAATAATATTATTTTTATTTTTAAAAAATTAAAAAAATATTATTTTAATTTTCTTAAAAACATCAACTTGATTTTTATTTGTTTCAATTGAGTTCACTATGAGTTCAATATTTTTTACACTTGGACTTGTCTAAGAAGTGGGTCAGACAATGCATCGGTTAATCCATATAGTTAGACGGGGGTTTAATAATTGTGCTAATTTAAAATGTCTAAATGAGAAAATACTTTATTACTATAATAATTCTGTCAAATTTTTGTGAGAAAGAAAATTCAAAATCTCACCTAAATTTATAAATTTATGTATAAATGCGATACAAGCTGGATAAAAAAAATTAAATTAAAACTTCACAAAAAAAATATCTAGATCGTAAAAAACTATTTAATACTTTTATTAAATTCAATCAAATAGATCAATTAGACTCCTTATTTGAGTTTAAAATTAAATTATTTTAAGAGTTGTTTTAACATGATCTAGTCAACTTGACCAGTTTAAAGATATTTCGGATGATAAAAAAAAATAATTAAAGATAAAATTGAGAAAAAATAATGAGATTGACATAAAAATTTATTTGATCAAATTTATTGCATAATCCACATTTAAATTAAATCGTATGGGTGTTGCCCTAACAGAATTTAATCGATTTGGATGATTTAAAGTAACCTGATCGATTAATAAAAAAAAATTAAGAATAAAATTGAAAAAAAATGAAATTGATAGAAAAAAAATCTCTCGACTCACCTATGTGCTCAACTCTGATTTTAAATTAAATTATATGAGAATTACCTTAACGTGACCCGGTTAACTTAACTCATTCGAAGACAATCCGAATGACTATTAAAAAAATTTGAAGATAATAAAAAAAACCAAATTAAAATAAAAAAGGAAAAGAAATAAGGGACTAAATTAGAAAAAAAAGGGCGAATCTTCATTATTTTTTTAGATGCTTAGGGTATTTTTTTTCTTCATCATATATATGATCATAAAAAAATAGTCTATACTCTTTATATTATCATTCAATCTAATACTCGGAAAAAAATGAAAAAACTTAGTCTCAATTGCGATTAAATAAACTTATGGCCCATGGCCCATGGCCCATTATAAGTTAGTAAAAGCACTTCACTGTCTAATACTTTTCATTTTTTTAACCGTTACTCGGCCCATGAGCCTATTATCCCCGCCCTCCACTTCCCCTCCTTCTCCATCTACATCAACCTCCTCCCTCCTCTAACCTCCGTCACCTTTCAACGGCATCAGCCCAAAAATGCTCCGCAACCGCCGCCGTCCCCGTTACAGTCCGCAAATATGCGCTGTTATCGCCGCTCTCCTCCTCCTCTTCTCAGTCTCTCTCCTCTACACTCGCCTCTCTTCCTCTCCCCAACAGAACACGGTTCCTTCCTCATTCAAGACCCAAGCTGACGAATTCTCAATAGCAATTGACAAGATCGATGAACAAGACACCATTAAAGAAGAAGAAGGATATCACCAGAACGACAGCAATGAAGACCAAAACGACACCGAAGAAGAAGACACGAAAAGGCCCACGATTTCATCTTCTGGGTATTACATGGATCATGTAACCGGTTCAATTAGAAGGTATTTGAATAAGAAATCGATAGAAGATTATGATTTTTCTGATTATAATTCCAATGGTTTTAGTCTAGGATTGAATGTAGAGGATTATAAAAGTAAGACCGCTTTTGGCAGTGATGATATAGTTGTCGATGAGGAAATTAAGAGGAAATTGAGTGAAGTTAAGAGTATTGAAGATGCATTGCTGTTGAAAATAGGTAAAAAGGTGTCACCTTTAAGAGAAGGGTGGGGTGATTGGTTTGATAAAAAGAGTGATTTCTTGAGAAGGGATAAAATGTTTAAGTCGAATTTGGAAGTTTTGAATCCGTTGACTAATCCTTTGTTGCAAGACCCTGATGGGGTTGGTGTTACTGGGTTAACTAGGGGTGATAAGGTTATGCAGAAGATGATTTTGAGTGAGTTTAAGAGGAACCCTTTTGGTGGGAAGAGGAGTTTGAGTGGTTTGGAGATGATCCACAATGCGGAAGTTGGAGGGAAGAGAGGTGAGGTTAAGAGAGTATTGAATGAGGATAATGGAAAAGTTTTGAAGGATGGTGATGGTAATATTGGTAAGGATGTGAGTTTTAAAGGAAATGGGATTGTATTGCATGAGGATCATGAAAGAAATTTGATGAAAGATAAGAAATTGAGTAATGGGTTAAATGGGGATGATGGGAGAAATTTGATGAAAGGTAAGAGCTTGAGTGATGTATCGAACGTGGAGGGAGTTAAAGATTATCAGGGAGATAAGAATTTGAGTGCAAATGAAAATGTAGTGGATAAGAGTAGTGGTGTTGGTGGTGAAACAAGGCAGATGATTGGAATGAAGACTAAGAGGTCCAAGGATCAGCAGAGGAAGCCTGAGGAGTCGAGTCATATACTTGCGGATGGGAAAAGATGGGGTTACTTTCCTGGTTTGCATCCTCATTTGTCATTTTCAGATTTCATGGCTTCATTTTTTAGGAATGGAAAGTGTGGTATGAGGGTATTCATGGTGTGGAATTCGCCACCATGGATGCACAGTGTTAGACACCAAAGGGGACTTGAGAGTCTGCTCTCCCACCATAGAGATGCATGCGTTGTCATTTTCTCTGAGACAATTGATCTGGATTTTTTCAAGGACAGCTTTGTGAAAGATGGGTAAGCTCTTAATTAGGCCTTGTTGAATTCAGTCATTGATTTGTAATCTAATCAATGCAACTATTTTCTATATAGTTACAAGGTTGCTGTTGCCATGCCAAATCTCGACGAATTGCTGAAGGATACACCCACCCATATTTTCACTTCAGTTTGGTTTCAGTGGCGAAAGACAAAGTTTTATCCAACTCATTATAGTGAACTGGTCCGCCTTGCTGCTCTCTACAAGTAAGCTCGCTTCTAGAAAAATACCTTGGAATGATGCAACAGCTTGCTGGTTCCTGTGTGAATCTCATTCAGGACACTACTTTGAGACGTTGAAAATAAGTAGCTTATGTCTTCAAGTGCTAAATCTCAAAATGTTGTAATTTTGATGCTGGCTCTTGACCTGGAAACCACGTATTAGTTAATATCCTTAGTTAATATCCTCTTCACTCGAGTTGAGAAGTATTTTTATTTTATATTCCAGATGACGGTTCTACAATGTAATGTAGTGATTGAATCACACCATTTCTTACTGTTATTATGTATAGAATCAACTTTTTTGTGATGTATTTTTGTTGGGTTGTGCAGATATGGTGGTATCTATCTTGATTCTGATGTCATAGTTTTGAATTCATTGTCTTCACTTAATAATACTGTTGGCCTGGAGAATCCACGAGCTGGAAGTTCTTTGAATGGGGCTGTGATGGCATTTAGAAAGCACAGGTACTAGTGGCTCTTGTGTTTTACTGGCAGAAATCATATCTATTGTTGAAATTTTTTCGGGTTAGGTTTGGACTTAAAAAATTATTTGGATTTAATCCATTAAATTCATGGGTATTATCTTTTATAGATGAATGGTTTAGCTTCCAAGTTCTCTCTTCCTCCCTCTCTCATTTATCTCTCTAAATCCCTCCTTTTCCCATGTCATTTAACTGCTGAGTTTTTTTGTCTGTTATCTGCTTCCCTTTCCCATGAATTGCTAAACTCATTCTTCATATGCTAATCAGGATTTTTTAATATATTTGAGCAAATTGAGGTGCAAATTTGTCCTCTTCTCAGTATTCTTTCTGCAATGCTGGCTTTCCTAGTTTTTCCAATCCCCCCCCCCCCCACCCCCAAAAAAATCCTCTTACTATAAGAATGTGTCATTATCAGTTTGCTA
>Ga0307517_10002055_pt1 | contig 32757 bp, 34 predicted proteins | sample 23_EM_MG_FD_194515 | JGI IMG/M metagenome (GOLD analysis project Ga0307517, IMG submission 194515) | Populus trichocarpa ectomycorrhiza microbial communities from riparian zone in the Pacific Northwest, United States - 23_EM | ecosystem: Host-associated > Plants > Roots > Unclassified | place... | reverse complement strand
CCCCATGGGCCTTTAGAAAAGGACGGAAAAATGAGAGGCATGGGGGGTATAGGGGGAGATGGTATTACCAGGTGATACAGGGAGATATGTATGTAATACATGAGGGAGAATATTTTTTGCTGATGCTCATCACTCCAGTCCTACACCACTCCTTACTTCTACAGCCTCTGATCAAGAAATTGGGAAACAGGGATCCCACTTCTGAGGTTTTGATTGGAGGGTTCAGTGTGCTTGAGGTAACTAAGCCACAGGGTTCCAAGCTTTTGGTTCTCAAAATTCATTATCTTCTCAACCTGACAGTGTACCTCTCGAGCCCCTCACCACTATCACCAGCTCTTATCCTGCTGGCTACTCTCTATCACTTCAGCTACCTCCTACTATTCAGACACTCCTCTATCACTTCAGCAGCCTCATACCACCCCCAGTCCTCTACCACTCCAGCTACCTTCTCCCATTCTGAGTCAGTCTTCACGCTACTCTAACAACCCTTTACTACTCTGACTTTGTGTCACTCATTTTCTACCAATGGGAAATAGCATTAGGATAGGTGATACAGAGAAGTTCCTTATAGAGGCAGTGGTAAGGCATGTCCGGAATGGGGATAGAGTAGGAAACAGATTCAAGAAAGCTACATGGCAGTTTATTGTCACTGCACTTAATGAAGCCTTTAGTGACATCCTTGAAAAGCCTATTACAATTACTCAAGCAAAGAGGAAAGAATGTACTGTAAGTTCAAATGAAATAGATTTGCTATTATATTCTTGATTATATTACTATTCATACTAATTGCATCCTGACTTGAATAATAGTTTAAAAAGGACTTTGATATAGTATATCCATTACATCAAAATTCAGGTTTTGGTTGTAACCTGAACAGAGGTATTCCTACTACTTCTGACACCGTCCGGAGAGCCTATCTTGAGGTAAAAATAATTAATCTCTTTACTTTATTGTAAGATTATGAAACATCACATACTAATTATATTTAACTATGATAATATAGGTTTATAAGGAGACCAGAAAGTTTTGTAAGAAGTTACAGCCATATTAATGAGCTTTTGGGGGCACTATTTATCGAAGTACATGCACCCAGAAGATATGCTCTCACTGGTAACCATGAGTATGTTGCAGATTATCAGCAGATTTCCCCTGGCTCATCACACATACTGAATAAATATAATCATGATCCAATTCTTAGTACAAGTCCTGGAGAATCAAGTTTTGCTTCGATTGGGCCAGCAGCTCATGAATTGATAGTTGTTGCTGCAACTATCCGTACCAACTTGACATCTCAGACAATAATGATCAGCAATAGCAGAGAGAGCCTATCGATTGCCAGTGAGGATGATTCCGGTACAAGTCAGGGGCCAAGAAAGTGACAAAGAATACAAGTAGCTCCGAGCTCACTGGCAACTGCAATGAAAGAGGCTGTGGATGAAGCCAGAATGCAATGAACATAGGGAAATTATATGAAGCAAGGGTTGGCTTTTGGAATTCTGGAGGAGTTTAATACCAATAAACTAGATGATGATGGCTTGTTAAAAGCTATACAAGTTTTAGAAAATTATTAAAAGGCATGTATTTTTACTGAGTTTAAGGCTGGGAGATTGAGAGATAGATGGCTTATGAGAGAAGTGGGGGTAGGTAATATATTATAAGCGTTTTTACAAGAACAATTACGCTTTGCTAAGGTTCACTTCGCTCTGCATCTATTTAAGATTGGGACTCAAGTAATAAATTATTTGATTGATAAGCTTTATCATAGGTTAAAGGAATATATTTATAATGTTCAGTTGTCTTGACTCATATAATAGTTGATATACATTTGATAGACATTCCACACATCAGCAAAAATCATTATGTGCATCCTGAGCGTCCTGTGCATCAGATGCTCCGGATACTACAAACATTAACTGTTACACTGGACGTCATTTCCAATTCACCCCTGCATCCTTGACCTCCTAACGATGTCTACCGCCAAGCGCATGCATCCAGATGCCCTCAGATCCTATGCTCCTGCATCCTGAAGATCCCCTCCCTGTGCCTGCCACTTCTTGGTGGAATTCAATTCCACTATAGGATTTGGATAATACACAGGTATATTTGGACCCCCTCTGCCTCAATTGCCATGTTGGGCTATAGGCTCCCAATGCCGTCTTAAGAGCTCACATCTTCCTCGTGATGGCATCGTGATCGCTCCCATAGTCCAGACGCCGTCTTGATACCTCACATGCATACTCTGGACGGCGTCGTGATAGCTCACATGCTTACCCTCGACATCGTTGTAATAGTACACATATTCCAGATGCCGTCTTGACGACTTCGTAATAGCTCATATGCATACTCTCGATGGCATCGTCATAGCACACATATTGCAAACATAGTCTCAATAGCTGCGCTATACATTCGTATTACAGAATGTCTTTCCAAAAACCTTGAGAGCCCCGGTGCCCCTTGTATCATGACTAGGAACCTCACCCGCATCTTGATATTCCATTATTACTAGTCTACTGCCGTGACCAGGGTGTCCAGGGCATCCTGGCCATGACGATTCTCCCTTTCTGAGCTCTCGGTCAGATCTCACTCCGAAATACACCCGAAATTGTCCTCACCGCTCTACAGATCGGCCAACCGAAGCCAATAGTATTATATTTTGTGAAAATCATTTTCTCAAAAGCTTGATGGTTCACATATCGCCAAGTCTACAAAAAAGGATTCTCTCCAACGCCGGCGTCACTTTCCAGCGAGTCGTCCAGGCTTAATGATAGAAGACTGGTGAAACACGGGGAGGCGGGCCTGTCTTGCCCTTGTCCCACCATCAGCTCCTGTTAGTTACCGAGGCTCACTGTATCTGAACCTACCATCTACAGTGCCTGGGCAAAGAACACCGGCTTGTAGTCAAATGACAGTTCGCTCACCCGGGACGCATCTTACCTCTGCTGGTAATGCACTAACCACCTGGAGTGAGTGTGGACTGGTGTCTGTTCCCTCACCGCAGCTCTACTTGGATTCCCCCTAGATAGCGGACATCTGGATAGTTGGCGCTCCAGTTTGGAATGAACTGGGTCATGATCGTCAACAAAGCCTTCAAAACATTCCTCCATCACCCGATGCACTTAGTGGATCTTGTCTGTGCTCGTCTCCCTCAGATTCCTGAGCATGAGTTGCTGCGTTGGCCTTGGTACCGGATGCCAGGTGTGCTTGTGCAGTATGGAAAGGTCTTGTAAGATTGGTTAGTCCTCAGAAACAAAACCAAGGACGGGAACATTCACGGACTCCTACCTCCTACTCTGTCAGACTTGAAGTCCGGAGGATCCTGATACACCACAAGTGGATATGCCTGTAGTTGATCGCACAGGATTGGACAAGTGAGACACACCATTGTACCATTAACACGAGGGACGAATTCTGGATGCAGCATCCCAAGCTGTCTCAGGCTATTTAAATCCTTGACATAGATGGCGTCGGAAATCTGAGGTGCCTGGAACTGGAAGGATTCAGGCTGCATCCAGGTCATAGTCAGTTGTGATTGGAAGTCCTGGTTGGGCGACTGGCGGATACACATCTCATAGCTGTTTGAGGGGCACATGAACCTGTCATCCTCGAGAAAGTATTCGACTCAAAGATCGATGGCAGTCATCTCGTCCAGTAGTTTGTATAATTGCTGTATATGTTATTTTAGATAGTGCACGAACTGCGCCTGCATGCCGGAGTGTTATTGAGGTGTAATTCGTGATTAGTCAAGCACCTCTTTTGTTGGTGACCTTGGACTCACAATGTGTATAGTCTGCGGGGACTGTTAAATATTTCTGGCATTTGCAAGGTCATCTTACCCGCGACTCCAAACATGGTGCACCATAGACGTCAAAGCAACCAGCTTCCCGCGTGGGTTAACATAAAGGGTGCACTGAAGTATCAGATCCCCTGCCACGCCTAGTATTTCCCCGCCACACCTGTCACTGTGTTTCGCTGTGAGTTAATTACATGCCTGACACAAACAGTGCCTCTAATACTCGGTTTGCCTGGTGGACTCAAGCTCAGGATACCAGATGTTGTTATGCTAGGGACGCCAAGTGGGAACAAATAGCGTACTACGCTTGATGATGGGAATGTCGCCTGGGACAAGGCCCTACCGGGAGTTATGGTCACATGGACCGCTGGCATCTGTGAAACAATTGCTGCCTCCTGTGAACCAGATTTGGTGGAAATTCGCACCGTGCTTGTGCAATTCTTTCCGTGTGTCTCAACCAATCGTGGCCCACGACGACGTCAATGTCTTGTCTCATCTACACAACCTATGTTTGCTTCTTCAGGTTGGGTGTCTGGTTCGGTTTGGTCAGCTGGATCTGACATCGGGTACTCATTGCGGCTATCGTCGCTGAGGTGGACGGGTTCGATCTTCCCTTGTCCGTCAGCCTCAATGTCAGGTTAAGTATATGCTGTGGTCTGATTTGTGCTGCTCAAGAGGTGCTTGGCCAGTGTTCCTAGAAGCCGTCGCGCTATTGGTGGTGGGGAACAATTACGACGCGATGATACAGCACAATTGGAGCTGCCTCATGCGCGCTGTTGTGTCACCGATCTGTACAGCTTATGGGCTTGTATGTTGTTGGGACTACGCCAGTTCAGATTGCTCCCTCATGAAGTTGGTTGATTTGAGCCCATGGAGTCGGGTCTGATGTTGCCCTTTTGGGGGCTCTGAGTGCCCACATGTGGAATTGGCTGACTCAGCTCCATGGAGTTGGGTATGATGTTGCGCCTGGGTCCACCAAGATTGCCTACCTGGGGTGTTGGCTGACTGCCTGAATTCAAATACATGTGGGATATAGGATGGGTAGTGAACATTGGGAAAGATTGGAGTCAATGTGACAATTGCATGTGTGTCAAGTCTGGTGGAAGTGAGGAGTGAGTATTTTCCTTTGATGGAAGAGGACGCATGATGTCGGATACCTGTAAGCTAGGACTTAGGGTGTAACGGGGGCACTCTGTAGGAAGACGGATCCTAAGGTTGCGACTGCACTGAAGACTCAAAGTAGAAGTAAGGATCAAAATAAAGATAAAGATAATTCAAAGTAGAATCAAGCGGTAAAACTTAATTCGTCAAGCCTGAAAGCTTCACTCAAGAGGTTCTCTCGAGAATCGTTGGTTATGAGAATAGGGTGTCTCTCGCTTTAGTTAAGTAGAATAATGTAAAGCCAGAGGACACCCGTCAACCATTCTGACCTTTTGTGAGTACCCTGCTCAGCTCAGGGCTGTCCAACTCACCTGCCAAAACGAGCTAACTCTCGGAGGCAGTCGGAGCGCTCGGATATTAACTATCTCCACAAATAGGAAGCGCTTCCCGTGATGTCTCTCCAACTACATCTGCATGAGCGAAAGACCTTTCCTATCGGTAGCATATCAGTGGCCGACCGACATGCCCTCCGTAGAGATAATATCCATTGGTACTCACTGGCGCAGCGGTGGTTTCGTCTATACAAGGGACGCAGTCCATCGGCAAATCTACTTGGCTATACTAAGAGTTTAAACCTGACTGCATGCTCCCAGGATAAGAAATCTCCTGCGGCTTGACTGCATGGGCGCTACCCACAGTCAATCATGCGGGACCCTGTTAAATCCTGACAAGACTAACACCTCCAGAGTCCACTAATAACCCATGGTAATGCTACAGTTCACGGGGTAGCCTGGGACTGGCTTTGGGGTGGTTGTCCTGGAAGCCTTGCAGCTTCCCCGGTCAGCCCCAAGCCCTCTACTGTTAACCATACAACTACCCGGAGGTCAAAGTATGCCCGTAGGTGGTTCCCAGGTGTTATCCAGGTGGCGCCCCAGGAGGCGGTCATTTTTCTTTTTTTTGTAATCATGCGTTATTTGTTTCGAGGTACAAAAAGCCTTATGCAGCGCTAGCTATGAAGAGAAAAAAACCTATAAATGCAATCCCACCGCCCGCTTCACCTCTTCATGGGAGAAATCAAACACCCCGAGTCCATAGGAAAAGTCTCCCCCGCCTAGCACCTAAGATAATATACCCCAGACACGTAAGGAAACAATACATAGAAACATACAGGTAGAAAGACCCAAACCCTTCCGCAGGCTCCCCAAAACAAAAGAAACGACAGCTGCGCTAAGGCCCTTTCAGGGCCTGATGGAGAGGATAGATGATCGCCGACACGGGAAAACTCATAGGTTGAGGGCCCACCAAAAACCATGATGTACGGTCGCGCAGGTCATTACATCGTTCCCAAGCGTTGGACAAAGCCACGGAGGCAGTGCTATACCACGACTAGGCGTAACAGAGGAAGGGCCGAACGATCGGAGGGGGAGAGAAGGGCGAGCGGAGCCACCGAGCAGAGGGGATGCCAGCCAGGAAGGTGAGCAGTAGGGTGCCAGCCGGTGAGTCGCAGTAGGGTGCCAGCTAGAGGGGGGGGAGCAGTAGGGTGCCAGCCAGGGGAGGAGTTTTTAGCAGTAAGGTGCCAGCTTAAGGGGCAGTACGGTGCGAGCGGACGGAACCGGGAGGGGGGTAGAGGAAGGATCGCGGGCGGGCTAGCCACAACCGACCAACGCGCCATAGCAAGGGCTTTTGGGGCGACAGCGAGACCGAGCGAGACCGTGATGTTACTAACCGAAGCTATCCCCATCAGAGGTACAAGCCGAGCAGAACCGAAGCCTTACTTTGACCGAGAGTCCGACACCGTAACGCCGACCGTAAGCGAAGCGAGAAGCTTTCCGACCTTGCAAACTGCTAAGCGAGGTGCAAAGCAAGTGCAGGGTAAGGGGGAGAACCCAACATCATGAGCGGAGTCAACGATGAACAGGAACGAGAACCCCAAGGAGGGGAGGCCGAGGCCACAGGGGAGGAGGGTAGATGGCTTAACGTCAACTCCTAGGCAGTAGACATCGTGGGAGAAGAATGGTGGGTGGGGGAAAGTGACGATGATTTCCCGTGGTGTTGAGATTTCAATCGCCGGAGGTGGAGGAGAGATGGTTCGTGCCCCAGGAGGCGGTCACCCTCACACCCCTTATATATCCTGCGAACAGCTTCTGGTCGGTTGGACGGCCACAACTCATATGGTGTTGTGGGAGCGTTCATATGGATCTCACTTTACTAGGAAGCACACAACTACACAGCCGTACAGTGATGTCGCGCCGTACCAACGCTGAGGCCGCAGGGGGGTGTTAGGAATATCCCCTGAAAGTTACAGCAGGTTTGGACGACTCCTGCTCCGTCAGTACTCCGTTTCGTACCTTACAAAGCAGATTTATGAACATCTAAGAGCCCCACTATGGTGGGATAACTTCCCACTAAGTCCGCAGATGACTTTGTCGGTCAAGGTAGGGTTACTGGGGTAGCTCAGTAGGGTAACTGGGTCCCTAAGGTAGGGTAATCATGTTTCCAAGGTAGGGTAACTTCACCCAATTTTGCCTTTATTCCCTTTGGGTGTCTCTGTGACCACATATAATGTTACCCCAGAGACCCGTGCAACGTTTACTATGTTTCCTTAACTTTAGGCGAACATGTCCTCGGAAGGTTACCCTCCCTAGCAGGGTAACTTTGGCGTACCTAGGTTACCCTGTCTAACCCCATGTCACCAAGTCACTTTGTAGATACTTGTACCAACTCATGTCTACCGTTAGTATACTAAGTATACTTGTCTATCCTCAATCTGGTTACCTCTTGGTATACCATATGGGCTTGACTTTAGTCCACTGTAGCTACCTATCTACATGGTCATTACATAGGGGTGAGGTAGCCTCACTTACTATCAGTGACTATACAAGGGAGCGGTGTGCCTGTGCAAAGGGGTTTAAACTTTCAATACCATATAGATGTTTCAGCGATTAGGACTCGCGGGGCTAACGTGATAAATAATAAACGAAATGAAGGTATCGCTTAAGTCGCCACACATGGCAAATCTAGCTGCAAGCGGTACCAGTTAGCGATGAGGGTTGTTCGTGAGACACGCCTCGAGGCAAAAGAGAATTAGGAGTATCTCCTCTCATCTTCCAGCGTCGAATCATCACCACCAACCGCATCAGCAAAACAAATACCTTGCGTTCTGGCTCTCCCCGCTCACCCAGTGGGCCGGACGTTCCAGGCGCGTATAATGTAAACTCCTGTTCTGGGTGCGTCCGCATGGGCTCATTCTGTCCGGAAGTGAAAGGGCGGCGTCTAATCTGTCCGGACGGGGAAGTCAGCGTCCAATCTGTCCGGACGTGCAAGTCAAGGTCCGGACGCATTGGACGGGGCCCTTTTGTGTCCTGAGGCATTTGACCCCCCCTGGCGCAGCCTTCCCCCTGATACTCTACCCCCAGCCCCCAGCCTCTTCATCCCTTCGCTCCCAATGCACACGTTCCCAGGCTGCCCTTTTGCGGACTTCTTGCGGACACGACATCTGTTCTTCCGGCCTCCCTCCCGCAGATGCCCGCCCACCAGCATTCTTTCCATGATACCCTCTCTTGTTTAACCCCGTCACTAACCTCTCCCTGAATCCATTTCTCATCCGGAACCCCACCAACATCACCTCCGCTTCTCCTTCACTCCCAGATTCCCTCAGTCCTCTCCCCTATTCGGCAGACGTTTTCCCGTCCTTACTTCCTCCGACCTCATCTCTCCCAATACCTTCAGCCCTTCCTCCTCCACCCTCTAATCCCAGCCCCTCTTCTCCCATATCCAGCCGACCTCCCCTCTCTCTTACCATTTCGTGCGGCTCTCTCCTTCGCTCTCCACATTATATTTTGATTACTCAATGCCTCTCGCTGCCATCCTGGCCTCTTACTGTCCGCTCTTGGGCTCCCACCGGCTTCCCTGGCCTCTTACAGTCCGCTTGCGGTCTCCCACCCTCTTCCCCGGCTTCTCACACCCCCCCAGACTCATTTCCGTACCCTTCAATCTACATCTACCCGCTAGACGACTTACCCAAACCTGCGCAGTTTATAACCATCTGCCCGACACATTCCCATGCCTTCCGAACCTACAATTGACCGCTAGATGCCTTACTCATACTTGCATGGCTTATAACCATCCAGGCAATTCCTTCTCATCCCTTTCCTGCCCACCGACTCGCACACTACTATTGTTTGAACATTCCTGACCCTTTTAGTACGCGTAATTTAATTTAATTTTATTACATATATATATACAATCGGCGAGTGGTAATAAAACCATTCTCCCTATCCTCTCGATTGGTTTCATCAACATACGATTCCGCCTCCCCATGGTCTTGGAACTGCGCTGCACCAACCAGTGCTTCCAGATTAGGCCCATGTTCTTGCCACGGCTCGTGCCCACCATGTCCTCCTCCTGTATCCACAAGGCCGCCAGCGGCCGCCAAATCCTCCAGCTCCGTATCACTACCAAACTCCCGCCTCAATGCGTCCTCATCATTGTCATATGCCGCCATCCCCTCGAGCCCCTTTCCCCGCTCCTTCGCGATTCTGGTCGCCAATGTCGTTCTTATCCGCTGAATTATTCGACGTTGCCAAACTCTTCCCGTTTTGCCCCAGGATTGTGTCTGACGTTCCAGCAGGGCTATCTATCCGTTAGCTGACCACTCATGCAACTCGAGTACTTGGTGTTTTCAAAAGTGTCTGTATGCCTTGGCCGTCGGAGGATCAGGACACTTTCGAAACCTGCCCGTACACATTGTTTTTCTTACCCCCAGAAGTGGCCCTTGTAAAAGCCACATTATCGATACAGATGCCATTCTGCCAACATCGCAGTGAATGACATAATATGGTGGCTGTCAGACAGATAAATGGGCCATTGATCTTATCCAGGAAACCCTCATCCGTTATGCCTTTCCTTTTCGGGCCAGAGTGTTATTGAGCAATTATCACACCCGGAATCTGGGGTGCTAGGAATCTAAGAGATATTGGCTGTAGGCTGGTTTAGATCGATTTACTCTTACTCCGCTTAGAACCAATCCTGACAAATGTCAAAAAGAGACCGCATAGCTCCCCGGCGGGCAAATGAACCTCTTCTCCTCCAGTAGGTATTCCACTGTTCATGCGCAGGCTGTAGGATCCTCAATATTGAGCTTATAGATTTCTGTTATAGCCTTCTTTGCTGTATGCAGATACTGAGATCTGCATCCACTGTGCTTTGCCCGGATCTGCATATTAGTGACCAGTGGCCACTGCATTTAGTGTAGGATAGGATGTTGGTTATCGATTGAGGGTAACTTACCTGGTCATTTCAGGGCGGGGTAGCATCAGCAAAGTCGGGAAAGCCTAATTTGGTCCAGGCATCGCTCCAACATGTGTGTGGCTCTTCGGTCATGGTAATTGGGTCGGGAAATGTATTGACGAAGATCGTCCAGTCCCACATCAGGTCAAGGGATCTCGCCAGAATGGGACGCTCAAGCCCGGTTGCCATATTTCGCCTACTGCTGGCTTGCTGTCCTCCGCTATCCAATTCCCGCACCATTGGATCTGCGTGACTTGAGGTTATCACCGGCATCGCAAGTGGATTCAAGTCTGTGGGCGAACCGGAGGGAATGGCAGATGTACAACCATTTTGGCTAACTCGTACTTGAGCAGACATTCTCCGTCCGGGGTAACTAATCCTCCTGATAGAATTCTCAGTATTCCCCGGGATGATTGTCATTATCGAGCGCTCAGAGCCAAGGAACTCACGCCCAATTGCGCCTTGGCGCTCCCCAGGCTGATGGATGATGCGTATCGTCCCCATGCTGGCCTAACTCGTTCTCCTCACTCGCCTCTCTCTCCTCACTCTGGCCATCATTACCCTGATATTCCCCATCATTAGAGTCTAGACTCTCATCCGCTGACTCTAAGACCTGCTGCCAGTTGTACAGGACAGGCTCTGGTACCTGGAGGCGTGAAAAAGCTGGCTCCCGCACGGCATCCATCCCCCTACCCACAGCGGACCCAGCCATAACCGACTCAACACTGGGTGATGTTATTATAGTTAATCCGTCCCTGGACCCAGATCCCCGGAAACGTCCGTGATGGCCCTCCATTTGCCTTTGCCTTGCCTGCCTCAACGAACGCACTTGGTCGACCATAAGCCGCGGCTATTGTTGCGACATAGTATGCAGGTGAATAGTGATAGAAGAGAATTGCAGTGTATGACTTTGAGGTGCAGGTGGTGTTAGGAAGCCTCTATTGGTAGGTAGCTAAGGGCACGATATAGGGTGTGAACTTGGAAGATCGAAATGGTCGGCCCACCTTCCTTAAGCACTAAGGACATTCACAATTCATCACTCGCTTTCATGTCCGCTGGCGTCAGCACACACCGCGCATCCAAATGGCAGCATGATACCTGATATCGTAATTTGCACCCAAAGACTTGGCCTCACTGCGATTTCACTGGGGCAATACCAGTGTTAGGTACTTGGGGTACCTGAACTAGATGAAAAAAGGTTTATCAGAATGTACAGACTAATCTAGTTTGAGTAGATCTGCCAAACGGAGAGAAACAAATGAGGGTAATGCTAGAGCTAGGGCCAGGACGCTAATCTGAGAAAGTGAAAGCTGCCACTCATGCTCAACGGATGGGATATAAGATGAAAAGCTAGGATAGGAATAGTAATGAAAGGGGCAACCCTGGAGGAAAAACAGCTAGAGAAGAACAAGAATAATCCACACAAGTCCCAGGAGCAAACATTTAAAGCCAGCAGAGAGAACATATACCAAACGAAAAAGAGCTGAAAAAGAGCAAGAATGATCTGCAAAGATTCCGAGAGCAGGTCCCACCAGCTGACCCGGTAAACGCAGAACAGCTGGCAAACAAGAATGGTCTGCAAAACTCGAGAAGGGACCCCGTAGAGCAACAAAGTGTCCGTAGACTACATTGGGTTTGGGCAACCCGGAACAGGCATACCTGGGGCAATCTAAATAAGAAAGGTGGGCGAAAGAATACAAGAATAACTACCAAAACTCTAAATATTAAACTCCAAATGAAAAACACCCAAAGGAAACACCCGCAGGATCTGCGGACAGTCGCAGGTCTAAATTAAGTATACTGATCAGGGCAAGCAGCCCAGACGTAGCAGGCTAATCTAAAATAGAAATAGTGAGGAAACTGCGAGAATAACATAAACTGTAGAAACAAAGGTGAAAAGACCAAAAGGAAAAGTCGAAGGGTCCATCGTGGCCTAGTACTTGTAAATTGCTTGAAATGGACCAGCCCTCTCGGGTAGCCAGACATTAGCCACATTGGTCGGGGCAGGAGAGCTTTGTTCGCAGAGCTAGGGAGCCAGGTCCGAAACCGACTTGAGCAGACTCCCAACGCCTGTTTCTGCCAGAACTGCGGCTGACCTTGCCCACAGAATAGATGAAAAACCTGGTAGTCGTAACCGGAACTTACCAGGAGTAGAGTATGCACTCAAGTCGGTTGGGGAGTCAGCGGGCGGGCTTAATTCTGGTCCGAGTTCTTCAGTGGTTGGAATATGAGCACAAACATCGCCTGTACGCAGATCCGAGGGGGAATGGCTTCTTCCGCGCATATCGACTTGTGTCGCCAATGTGTTGACAGACTGCGCGGCCCCAGAGGCCAGCATCAAAAGATACGTAGTTGACCATCACCCCTCTACCAGCTCAGAGGCGGCAGACGCATAATGGTGACCCGGATTGGGAGTAAACGGAGACAGACTGTGTGTCAGACTAGTCCTGTCAGCGAATTGCCGACACAGGTGATGCTCCCCATCCCTTGTGTCCAGCTCAACCTCGATGCCGGCATCGATTGCCCCCACCTGGTGTAAGGGGGCACTCTGTAGGAAGACGGATGCTAAGATTGTGACTGCACCGAGGACTCAAAGTAGAAGTAAGGATCAAAATAAAGATAAAAATAATTTGAAAGTAGAATCAAGCGGTAAAGCTTAATATCGTTAAGCCTGAATGCTTGACTTAATAAGTTCTCGCGAGGATCGTTGGTTATCAGAATAGGGTGTCTCCCGCTTTAGTTAAGTAGAATAATGTAAAGCCAGAGGACACCCGTCAAGCATTCTGACCTTTCGCAAGCACCCTGCTCAGCTCAGGGCTCTCCAACTCACCTGCCTGGAGTGAGCTAACACTCGGAGGTAGTCGGACCGCTCGGATATTAACTATCTCCACAAATAGGAAGTGCTTGCGGTGATGTCTCTCCAACTACATCTGCATGAGCAAAAACTCTTTCCTATCGGTAGCATATCAGTGCCCGACTGACATGCCCACCGTAGAGATAATCCGCATTGGGACTCACTGGCCCAGCGGTGGTTTTGTCTATACAAGCTACGCAGTCCATCGGCAAATCAACTTGGCTATACTAAGCTTTCAAACCTGACTGCATGCTCCCAGGATAAGAAATCTCCTGCTGCCTGACTGCATGTAACGGGGGCACTCTGTAGGAAGACGGATCCTAAGATTGCGACCGCACCGAAGACTCAAAGTAGAAGTAAGGATCAAAATAAAGATAAAAAATAATTCAAAGTAGAATCAAGCGGTAAAACTTAATATCGTTAAGCCTGAAAGCTTCACTCAATAAGGTCTCTCGAGGATTATTGGTTATCAGAATAGAGTGTCTCTCACATTAGTTAAGTAGAATAATGTAAAGCCAGAGGACACCCGTCAACCATTCTGACCTTTCGCGAGCACCCTGCTCATCTCAGGGCTGTCCAACTCACCCGCCTAGAGTGGGCTAACACTCGGAGGCAGTTGGACCGCGCGGATATTAAATATCTCCACAAATAGGAAGTGCTTCTGGTGATGTCTCTCCAACTACAACTGCATGTGCGAAAGCCCTTTCCTATCGGTAGCATATCAGTGGCCGACCAACATGCCCACCGTAGAGATAATCTCCATTGGGACTCCCTGGCCCAGTGGTGGTTTCGTCTATACAAGCTACGCAATCCATCGGCAAATCTACTTAGCTATACTAAGCTTTTAAACTGGACTGCAGGCTCCCACGCTAAGAAGTCTCGTGCTTCTTGACTGCATGGGCGCTACCCACAGCCAACCATGCGGGACCCTCTTAAATCAGGACAAGACTCACACCGCTAAAGTCCACTAATAACCCATGGTAATGCTACAGTTCACGGGGTATCCTGGGACTGGCTTTGGGGTGGTTGTCCTGGAAGCCTTGCGGCTTCCCCGGTCAGCCCCAAGTCCTCTACTGTTAAGCATACAACTACCCGGAGGTCGATGTATGCCCGTAGGTGGTTCCCAGGTCTTAGCCCAGTGGCGCCCCAGGAGGCGGTCACCCTCACACCCCTTATATATCCTGCGAACAGCTTCTGGTCGGTTGGACGGCCACAACTCAAATGGTGTTGTGCGAGCGTTCCTATGGATCTCACTTTACTATGAAGCACACAACTACACAGCCGTACCGTGCCGTCGCGCGGTACCAACGCTGGGGCCGCAGGGGGGAGGTAGAAATATCCCCTGAAAGGTACAGGCGGTTCGGACCACTCGACCTCCGTCAGTAGTCCGTTTCGTACCCTACGAAGCGGCCCTATGAACACCTAAGAGTCCCACTATAATGTGATAACTTTCCCCTAAGGCCGCAGATGACTTTGTCGGTGAAGGTAGGGTAACTGGGGTCCCAAGGTAGGGTAATCATGTTTCCAAGGTAGGGTAACTTCACCCTATCATGCCTTTATTTCCTGCTGGAGTCCGCGTGACCACATATAATGTTGCCCCGGAGACACGTGCAACATTTACTATCGGTCCTTTGCTTTATGCGAACATACTCTCTGAAGGTTACCCTGCCTAGTAGGGTAACTTTGGCCTACCTAGGTTACCCTGTCTAACCCTATGTCACCAAGTCACTTTGTAGACACTTGTACCAACTCATGTCTACCGGTAGTATCCTAAGTATACTGGCCTATCCTCAATATAGTTACCACTTGGTATGCCATACAGGCTTGAGTCTAGTCCACTGTAGCTACCTATCTGTAGGGTCGTTACACCACTCCCCTCTTCTCTAGATCTGTCCGCAGATCTTAGCGTCCTCTTTTCTTTCCACGCATTGGTACATCAATAACCCTATGGGCTCTAGTTTTGATGGGTACCTGTCATGGAGGTTTACCAAGGCCTGCATAGCAGTGCCTTCCAACATCTCAAACGGTTTCCAGGAGTTTTCCTCTGGTCCATACCCGTCCCAAGCAACTAAATATTGCACAAAGCTGTGAGGAAACTTTGTCTTAGGATTTCCATACCACCTACTGTCTACCACCTCCGCGACAACATAACTGGGCTCACTATCTACAATGTCTGGTGCCGGCATCGCCAACTGAGGTCTTCCGATAGGATCCTCGCGGTAAGGCTCCAACATCCCGACATTAAACACAGGATGGATTTTCCATCGGGCTGGCAATTCTAACTCATAGGCACTCAATCCAATTTTCCGCTTGACCACAAACCGTCCAAACATTTTATGGTCAAGCTTTTCCATAGGCCTCTTGGTTCAAATGTTTTTTCGGTTCAACATTACGCGGTCTGCTTTCTTTGCCCTGTCCTGACTGACATCCTCTAGCATGACATATTCAGGAGACAGCTGTCTTTTTTGATCATGCCATTTCCTTCGTCTTACTTGTGCCCGGTGTAGTGTCTCTCAGATTTCTTGGCATGTCTCTTCCCAATCGTTTACTACGAGCTCACTGTCTGGGTGTATTTCTTGATTATCTGACACCATCCCCGACCACTCTGTCAGAGGAGTGAATACGTAATTAATTGCAAAGAGACTAGCCTTAGCGGATTCTGATAGCGAAATGGTATAGGCGTGCTCCGCGAAAGGGAGTAGCGACACCCAATCATCCTGCCGATACGAACGGTAACTACGTAAGTACTGTTCCAGTGTCTGGTTAACCCGGTCAGTTTGCCCATCGGTTTCGGGATGGAACGCTGTGGAAACATTTAACTTGACTTGCAATAGTTGCATTAGGCTCATCCAGAACTTGGATGTAAACCGGGTATCTCGGTGAGAGATAATTGTTTCTGGGAGCCCATGAAGGTGCCAAATTTCCTTCAGAAAGATTAGAGCCAGTTCCTTGATGTGTTCTTCTGTTTTGAGGGGGATGAAATATGCCATCTTTGAGAACCTGTCTACAATGACCCATATTTTCGTATACCCTTCTGATTTGGGTAGCCCCACAATGAGGTCCATGGATATGGAGGTCCACGGCCTCATAGGAACATCGATAGGCTCCAACAGCCCATACTTCTTGTGCCGGATGACCTTGTTATGTTGACATATGTCGCATGAGCGAACATATTCCATGATCTGTTCATCCATCTTTGGCCTGTAGAAGTTCGCCCTAACCCTACCAATTCTCTTGTAGGTTCCGAAGTGTCCAGCCATGCGTGCATCATGTTCAGCCTCCATGATGATCCGTTTCAAAGCCTCGTCCTTGGGGATGTACCACATGTTTTTATAACAGAGTAAATCCTTTATGATACTTAGACTTGTATCAACATTCTTCTCGCCCTTGAGTACCGACTTGAACGTATCCAAGTAGCTTTGGTCTTGGTCGACTGCTTTAAGTAGAGCTGTCCTAAATGCAGCCTGCAGCCGAAACCCTTGGCAGGACTGCAACACATGTGGTCGCAAGATGTCCCGCTCATGACCAACATACTAATGCGGACGGAAAAAATTGTAAGGGTCAGAATTACTCCCCCCTTCAGGGCGGTAGTCCCTACGCCTAGACAATGCATCGGCCTTCTCATTTAGCCTTCCCTCGCGGTAAACAACCTTGAAATTGAACGATTGTAAGAATCCAGCCCAGCGGTGCTGTCTTCTGTTGAGAATCTTGGTAGTATTAAAGTACTCCAAATTCTTATGATCAGGATAAACGGTTATCTGTTCTTCTACGGATCTCAACGTGTATTCCCATTCTCGAAATGCAGCAACTATCGCAGTTATTTCCTTATCGGGAACATCATAGTTTACTTCAGCGGGGGCGAACCTTCGGCTATGAAAGGCTACTGGGTGCCATCGCTCATCTTCAAATAGCTGCGATAAAACGGCTCCCAGGGCAAAGTCACTAGCATCGGTTTCCAACTTCGTTGGACGAGTTTCATCAAAGTGAGTCAATATTGGACGTGTTGTGAAAGCTCTCTTGAGCTCATCAAATGCCGCTTGGCAAGCATTGGTCCAATTCCACTTGATGCCCTTCTTTGTCAGGTCAGTTAAAGGGTTTGCTATCTTACTAAACCCCTTAATGAACCGATGGTAAAAATTGGCAAAGCCCATAAAGCTTTGCACATCAAGGACCTTTTGTGGCGGTAACCACGCCATAATCTCCTCTACCTTCTTGGTTGTCATTAATATTCCATGGTCAGAGATCTAGTATCCAAGGAATTCTACTTCTCTCGCATGGAAGGTTGACTTTTTTATGCTGACACATAGGCCTGCCTTCCGCAGCCTGTCCATTACTTTCCTTACCATTTAGGCTTCGTTACGGGGCCCCGTTTCCGAAGAGCGGGGACAAAATAACATATGTTATTCTGATTAACTGGTCGAAAAAATCATCCAAATCGGACAAGAACTGACTGACATAGAGCTCTGTGAAGTTAGACAACTTCACAGATCTCTATCTCGCTCAGTTTTGGTCCGATTTGGACGATTCTTTTTTTAATATGCAGTTAATAACCCGCTCTTGGCGCCCCGTTTGTCAGAAACGGGGCCCCGTAACGAACACTATAACTTACCATAGCAACATGTTCTTCTATGGTCTCAGAATAGATTAGGATGTTATCCATATAGGCGATAACTCCTACATCCAACATGTCACAGAACACATCATTGATCATTCCTTGGAAGGTTGATGGCGCTTTACAAAGTCCAAAAGGCATGACAGTATATTTGTATAAGCCATACCGACTTTTAAAAGCCGTCTTCCATTCTTCTCCTTCCACCATGCCGATCAGGTAATAGCCATTCTTCAGGTCCAGTTTGGTGAACACCGTGGCCTTCCCGAGCCTACTACGTAGCTCGTTCATCAAGGGTAATGGATACTTATTCTAAATAGTAATCTTATTTAACCCTTGGTAATCAACACATAACCAAAGTCTTCCATCAGGCTTCGGTACAAACAGGATGGGAGCAGCTATTGGAGAGGATGACCTCCGGATCTTGCTAGACTGTTTCATCTCATTAATGTACTCCTTTAATACCTGTAGCTCCCTAAGGGTGAGCTGGTATATGTGGTTTCTGGGCAAGTCAGAGCCTGGGACCAAGTCAATGCGGTGGTTATACTCGGTATACTTTGGCAAGACATTGATCTTTTCTTCACTGAACATATCAGTGTAATCCTGGTATTCTGGCAGCAGCTTAAGACTTATGTCTTCTCCATCTTCACCAGTCCAAAGGCGCATCCCACATACAAACATGTTGTTGGGATCATCGGCTAAGAGTTCCTCGCAGGTAATAAACTCTATGCGACTCTGGCTTCGGAGACAATGGGTCTTACAATAGTCTGAGCGCCACTTCAGACTTCCCCTTTCCCAGTTGATATCTGGGTTGTGGTCCTTCAACCACGCCATCGGCAGATAACCGTCCAGGTGTCCTGGAGGCATATCAGCAAGCTCAAATCTCATCTTATTGGTATGGTCTCCTATTGACATATCAACTGTCTTCGTATAGTGGTGACCTGAGCCAGGGATGTGATTCCCGCTTGCATCAGAAATGGGTGTCGGAGTTTCCCGACGTATACATGGTAGCTGGGCATTGCTAACCCAAGCGCTACTTAATACTGCGCCTGTAGTGCCACTATCCAACAATAAAAGAGCTTCCTCGCTCTGTTTCTTTCCATTGTGGTTCCATTCGAGCCTTACATTCATATGTATAGATCTAGTGTGGGGCGGAGGGCCTACAAGCCTCAACCGCTTAGCGGGTCTTTCGTCGCTAAACATTGTTGGTTAGTATCAGGTATGTGGTGGTGTTTTCTAGGGATTACAGCTCAATATCTCTTGCCTTCCGACACAAGAGCGGCCACAGCGGGTCGTGAGTAGTTATCAAATGGGTACAATTACGGGGTTTCAAAATAGCTTGGAGGTTTACTATCATGCCAGCATGATTTCGGGTCCTTAACCCTCCTCAGGTAAACTTGCAGAATAACTTAAATTGCTAAGCCAAGTCCAGCCTGACGAAATCAAAACGATAACCCTTATAACTTGAAACCTAAGCCCACCACCATTTCCTTCCTTATGAAAATAAAGCAAACTTTCGCAAAATTAGATAAGAAATGAAATCAACATAAACACCAAAGAAAGAGCCGTAACCATCTCCAACCTCCGCAAGAAAACCAATCCACACGATCCTTTCTATAGTCCATGTTGGTTTCAGCTTGTAGGTTCTGTGAGGGAGGAACATACGGTCCACATCTTCCATCTCCGTCCTTCATGCCATCTGGGCTTGGACCCGGAGTCAGTGCTTTTCTAAAACTAAAGGATAGAGGCGGGGACTTACCTAGTCCGACGCATCCGTATCCACTTCGAGTATTTGCGGAGCTGATCCGCGAATCTCTGCCTCTACTCGTTTAACAGCAGGTGGGGGAGCCTCAATGCGTCTTGCTTTCGGGATCGAAGCACGGTCCTGGTGTCCTGCCTCATTAACGGTCCGCTTACGATTAAGCTTGGCCGAGGCGACAACCGGAGTGGCAGCAGGACATTTGCGCCAGAAGTGATTCGGATCTCCACAGCGGGAGCATTGGTTCAACCGTTTGCGCCGATCGATCAGGGTTTGCGCTATATCTTTATGCGCTTTTGCATGCTCTGATTCTGGCGGTCGGAAAGACCGCGGCGCGGGGTTGCTAGGTTTGGGGTTGCGAGGACCCGAACCTTTTCTCTCCTTCCTCTGCTTCTTAGTGGAGGTATGCCTATCGTCGCTCTTGTCACGATGAGAGGAGTCTTTTGCTCTGACAACAGTACGGTTGAAAGAAGCGACATCTTCTAACTGGTGACCTGTATTTCGCAGAAGGTTTAGGTAGTCAACATAGTCTTCGGGGTGTGGAGTCTTCATAGCCCACGCATTACGGAGATCAGTTGTCATCCCCACGCGAGCCTTATCCTTCACATAGTCCCCACCATATTTCAACTCATTTGCCAGCCGGATTAGTTCATCTACGAACAGATCAATCTTTCCTGGCTGCATGGATAAACCATTCCACTCACGAAGAGCGCGATCTCGGTCCGAGTGCCCACCAAAACTGGATACCAAACGCTTGCGAAAGCCTTCCCATGTCCTAAGAACATTATTTGGGTCAAACGGCCTCTTGTCACGGATGGCTGCATCCTCATTGATATAGACATGGATGCTATGGTACCATTTTTTGGCTCCGGCACGAAGGAGGGGAATGACGAGGCTAATCTTATCCATGTCATCCTCGAGGGATTCTCTGAAATAGTTTAGCTTAATCTCGACATCTTGTATGAAACGTTGGGTGTCTTTAGGGTCACCATCGAAAGGGTCAACCCCCAGACGCTCCGGCTTTTTGGGCTTGTGAGCGGATCCCTTGCTATTCCGTTGCCTCTTGCGAAGCTTCAGAAGTCGCCTTAACCGTTTATCATACTTTGCCTTCCTTGCCTCATCCCAGTGGTCCTTACGACTACCAAGGATTTTGCGCGGATCGAAAGGTGGGGAGTCGGAGTTGTCACTATCAGAAGAGGGGTCGGAATCACCCGGGTCTCCTCCACCAGCAACATTACCACCTGTTGGTGGAATTCTACCTCCGTCTCCTCCATTACCTTCGGTATTTCTACCTCGGGTAGACCTAGGCCTATCATACCCACTAAACCTCGAACCTTCCTCACTATCTTCATCCATTCTATCGGAACGGGGTACTGACATAGTCGAAGATATAGGAGGTCGGTTGGTGGTATTCTGTCGGGGTGGGAATCTCTTATTGAAATCCCAACAATCGTCCAACGCTATATGCGTTGATGCCTCACAATAGGGGCAACGGATCTTTTTCAACTTTGAAGGTCGCGGCTCAGGACTTGGGGGTAGTACGATAGGTTCACCCTCGCTTCGTAGACAAGGTACCCGATGAGTCCAAGTGAGTTCACTTCCTTCTCCCTCGATCCTACAACCAGCAGAACAATAAGCCGTAGCCGACTGCGCTGCTGGCCCCGGAAATCCGCTCCATCCAGCATTACCCGAGGGTTTTGCCGGAGCCGCGGGCACTGTTGCCGGAGCAAAGGCCGTTGGGTTGTGAGGTGTCGCTGGCAAAGGAGTTGACGCAGCGACATCAAAGGGACGTTCGTCTTCTACTACAATCAGAGGAGTTCTTGGTTCGACCACCGGGAGGGCAGCCACCAAGGGATTGGTAGTAGGGGTTGCCGGTTGAGGTGAAACACGACCAGAACCGGCGCCGGACCTCCGTTCTTTGCTAACCTTGCGTCTCGCTCGCCCTTTTCCCAGACCACTAACTGCGGCTGGGGTTTGGCCTCTTGAACTGAGGGCTTCAGCGACGGCGGTTTCGAACGGGGACAGACGTGATGCGGTAAGTGCGAGCTGCTGTTGTTGCTCCCTAAACTGCTGCTGTTGGGCATCTAGCTGCATTTGCTGTCGCATGTTTTGCGATGCCAGCTCGGTTAGAAAGGATTCGTATCTTTCATCAACCATATACTTTGCCAATTCCGCAGCATAGTGAACAGGGGGTGCTTGCACCAAAGGCAGCGGGGGAGCAGCTCTCATCACCACATCATTTTCGAGGTCAATGTCATAGTTGTCGCGTCGGGCTTGTTCGAGGGCTGCTACTCTTCCCTTCAACATCTGCACCGACATGGCTTGCTGACGGAACGCCTTCTGCTGATCCCGCATCCATTCATTCGCACTTTTGACCATTTCCTCTTGGAACATTAACTGTTTCTCTTCGACGAAGTTCTCAAGCTGGCCTTGGGCCTCTTGGAATCGCTTGCCCACTTCCTTCAGAAGATAGGGCTCGAATATATCGCGGACGAAGGATTGAAACGTGACGTTGTTCCTATTCTGTTGTGGCACTCTCTGCCTCACAGTGTTATCTCGGGTCAGGGAGGCCAAGAGACCACACGGGTCCTCGATCACCATGCCCACTAACTCCGCTTCAATAGGAGTGGGTTCGTATTCCAACAAACCGGCCACCGGTGTCCATCCCAATCCCATCAAGTCTGCGCGAGCATTGAACATGGAGAGGTCTTGGAACACCTGCGTAGCGGTTTGATTGGAACCGGAACGGCGCATAGCCACTGAGGTAGACATTGTTCTTTCCACCCGATGCTTCTTGTACCAGACAAGCGACTCGTATTCAAACAATGTCAACAGTAGGCCTCTGCGATCAACAATTCTCAGAAGAGAGTTAAGCAAGTGCGCTTAACGATATACTGTAACGGGGGCACTCTGTAGGAAGACGGATCCTAAGATTGCGACCACACCGAAGACTCAAAGTAGAAGTAAGGATCAAAATAAAGATAAAGATAATTCAAAGTAGAATCAAGCGGTAAAACTTAATATGGTTAAGCCTGAAAGCTTCACTCAACAGGTTCTCTCAAGGATCGTTGGTGATCAGAATAGGGTGTCTCTCGCTTTAGTTAAGTAGCATAATGTAAAGCCAGAGGACACCCGTCAACCATTCTGACCTTTCGCGAGAACCCTGCTCAGCTCAGGGCTGTCCAACTCACCTGCCTAGAGTGGGCTAACACTCGGAGGCAGTCGGACCGCTCGGATATTAACTCTCTCCACAAATAGGAAGTGCTTCTGGTGATGTCTCTCCAACTACATCTGCATGAGCGAAAGCCCTTTCCTATCGGTAGCATATCAGTGGCCGACCGACATCCCCACCGTAGAGATAATATCCATTGGGACTCACTGGCTCAGTGGTGGTTTCGTCTATACAAGCTACGCAGTCCATCGGCAAATCTACTTGGCTATACTAAGCTTTTAAACTGGACTGCAGGCTCCCACGCTAAGAAGTCTCCTGCTGCTTGACTGCATGGGCGCTACCCACAGCCAACCATGCAGGACCCTCTTAAATCCTGACAAGACTCACAGCTCTAGAGTCCACCAATAACCCATGGTAATGCTACAGTTCACGGGGTGGCCTGGGACTGGCTTTGGGGTGGTTGTCCTGGAAGCCTTGCAGCTTCCCCGGGCAGCCCCAAGCCCTCTACTGTTAAGCATACAACTACCCAGAGGTCAAAGTATGCCCGTAGGTGGTTCCCAGGTCTTATCCAGGTGGCACCCCAGGAGGCGGTCACCCTCACACCCCTTATATATCCTGCGAACAGCTTCTGGTCGGTTGGACGGCCACAACTCATACGGTGTTGTGGGAGCGTTTCTATGGATCTCACTTTACTAGAAGCACACAACTACATGGCCGTACAGTCCTGTCACGCCGTACCAACGGTGGGGCCATAGGGGGGTGTTAGGAATATCCCCTGAAGGTTACAGGAGGTTCGGACCCCTCCTGCTCAGTCAGTAGTCTGTTTCGTACCATATGAAGCGGCCCTATGAGCATCTAAGTGCCCCACTATAGTGGGATAACTTTCCCCTATGTCCGCAGAGGACTTTGTCGGTGAAGGTAGGGTAACTAGGGTACCTCAGTAGGGTAACTGGGGTCCCAAGGTAGGGTAATCATGTTTCCAAGGTAGGGTAACTTCACCCTATCATGCCTTTATTTCCTTCGGGAGTCCGCGCGACCTCATCTAATGTTGCCCCCGAGACCGGTGCAACATTTACTATGGGTCCTTTGCTTTATGCGAACATACCCTCCGAAGGTTACCCTGCCTAGTAGGGTAACTTTGGCCTACCTAGGTTACCCTGTCTAACCTTATGTCACCAAGTCACTTTGTAGACACTTGTACCCACTCATGTCTACCGGTAGTACACTAAGTATACTGGCCTATCCTCAATATGGTTACCACTTCGTATGCCATACGGGCATGAGTCTAGTCCACTGTAGCTACCTATCTGTAAGGTCGTTACAGCAATCGCGGCCATTGTATTTCAGCCATATTGGCGTCCGCATTGCGCAATCCCCACAGTTTTCAGTATCAGGATTTCAAGAGCGCTTTGAAGTGTGTTAGCGCGCTGGTGGATTTCACTCTCATGGCTCAATATCGCAGTCATACACCAGACACACTTTTCTACATCGAAAGCTACCTGCAGACATTCCACCCGACAAAGGACATTTTTCTTGAGTTCTGTACCTCAAAGGCTAACTGCGCTCAAGCAAATCACCAGAATCGGGAGCTAAGGGCACTAATGGCAGATCAGCGTGCTAAAGAAGTCTACCATAGAACCGTCGCTAATCGCCGTTGGCTAGCTGATCAACAGAGGGTTGAAAGGTCTGATAGGCGGGCAGACTTGATACAGCATGAGAACCACTTCAACTTCATCAAGATGCACTACCGGACTCACTTTGCCTCCCACGTACGGTGTTTTGGATCCATCTCGATGTATTCAACCGAGATCGGTGAACTAGCACATGAGGATCAGATTAAAGATTGCTACCGCAAGGCAAACAAGCATGAAGCCGCCCGACAGATCTTGTCGCACTATGGCCGCCAACCCGCCCTAGGAATAAGGTTGCAAACAATACCAACACTTTCGAAAGTTGCAGGTGTGATCGTGGAAGAAGATAGTGGGATGGAAATGCCAACTGGTCCAAGTCGCAGCACACCTCGCCGGCTGCTTAAAGGCTGTATGAAGAACACCAGCACGCTGACCGAATTATGCACAGCCCTCGCTATCCATTATTCCAACATGATGGAGGAGATACTGCGTGTTATCAGGCAGACTGCTGCCGATGACCCGCGGTTGCCTGAGGACCCCGCCGAGCTCGGGTTACTTCCTGTAGAAGGAGTTGCTCAGCTTGAAATCCCGGTGCCTGCCTTTCAGGAAACTGACAGGTTCCAGATCCACTGGGCCCGCTGCACTGGAACAAAGGCATTCTGCAACGGTGGCTCTAGAAACGATTGGATGTGGGTCCAGACTGGTGGGGAAGCCAACTATTGAGATTTACAGGGACGCGTGGTGGCTCGGTTGCTAGCACATTTCAAGATAAGAAATTTTTGAAGTGAGGCCGCAGCTGTCCATCGCCTGGCATTAGTTCGGATACTAGATCCGATCACTGCTGGCAGATTTCACATTCCGGGCAGACATATTCGAGTCGGCAACCGGATCAATGGTCGATACATGCGAATAGTCAGTATAGGGGCACTGATTCGACAGGAGCAGGTAATTCCTAGTGGTGAGAAGCAATGGATAGTGAATCACAGGATTGATCTGAGGACGTTTAATGAAATATATTAAATTATTCTATCCAATTATGTATAGTATTTATTCGGCTGAGTTGAAACTGGGCACTTAAGGTGACAGTTCGCATATTGAGTGTCAGGCTTCAACTTGGCCAGGGGAGTACTACACGATCCGTGGGCATTTAAGGGAATGTTTTAAATAGGTTCAATTGTTCTGCATGAATATACGGCCAAGTTGAAGCCGTACGCTTAAGGTGGCAGTGCCCATATTCAGTGTCCGGCTTCAACTGGGCCGGGGGAGTACGACACCATCTGCGGGCATTTAAGGCAATGTTTTAAATAAGTTGAATTGTTCCACACGAATATCCTGCCGGGTTGAAGCTGTACACTTAATGTGGCAGTTCCCGTGTTGAGTGTCCGGCTTCAACTCGGCCACAGGAGTCACACATGATTCGGGGGTATTGAAGGGAATGTTTTAAATGGGATGAATTGTACCGTATGAATACACGGCCAAGTTGAAGCGGTACACTTATGGTGGCAGTGCCCATATTCAGTGTCCGGCTTCCACTCGGCTGTAGGAGTACTACATGATCCGTGGGCATTTAAGGGAATCTTTTAAATAAAGTGAATTCAATAGGCGGCCAAGTCAAAGCCGGCGACTTAAGGGAGAGATTCCGGTAGAAAGTGTCCGGCTTCAACTCGGAGGCCTGAGTGCTGTGGATGATTAATGTGAAACTATGCTCTCCTGTGGGAGGCACAAGGAGGGGGTGGGGCGGCACCAGGCCTGTCAGACGTTGTGGAGGCAAAGTGAGACGTCTGGGTGTACCAGACACAAGAAATGAAAGGCAAAGAAGGCACAGGAGATCCCGGAGGACCGGACGCAAAGAGCAGACGCTATTCGTCCAGAAGGGGGCTCTGTCCGTCCAGAGAAAAACGTTGTTTTGCTGATGGAAACATTTTATGTGGTGGTGTGGACCCCCACAGGCAATAAAGGCATGAAAAGGTAAAGTTACCATACCTTGGAAACATGATTACACTACCTTAGGGACTCACTTACCGTACTGAGGTACCGCAGTTACTGTACATTCATGAACAAACACCTCGGCAGACTTAGGGGAAAGTGATTCCACAATGGTGGGGCTCTTAGATGTTTACAGTGCCACTTCGTATGGCACGAGAAGGGCTACTGACAGAGCAGGCGTGGTCCGAACCTCTTGTGACTTTCAAGGGATATTCCTAACACCCGCCTGTGGCCCCCGCGTTGATATGGCCCAACAGCAAACTACAGCTGTGTAGCTGTGTGCTTCTAGTAATGTGAGGTCCATAGGAATGGTCTCACAATACCATATGAGTTGTGGCCATCCAACCTACCAGAAGCTGTTCGCAGGTTATATAAGGGGTGTGAGAGGCCCGACCGCCACCTTGGGCTCCACCTGGATATTGCCAGGGAACCATCTACTGGCATACTTTGACCTCCTCGTAGTAGTATGGTCCAATGTAGAGGGCTTGGGGCTGACCGAGGAAGCTGCAAGGCTTCTACGACACCCACTCCAACAGTCCCAGGCTACCCCGTGAACTGTAGCATTACCTTGTGTAATTAGTGGACTCTAGAGGTGTGACTCTTGTTACGATTTAATAGGGTCCCACATGGTTGGCTGTGGGTAGCGCCCCTGTAGTCAAGCAGCAGGGGATCTCTTATTGTGCAAGCATCGAGTCAGGTTTTGAACCTTAGTATAGCCAAGTAGCTTTGCAGATGGAGTGTGTAACTTGTATAGACGAAACCACCGCTGGGCCAGTGAGCCCATCCCACTGGATATTATTTCTATGGTGGGCATGTCGGTGGGCCAGCGACATGCTACCGACAGGACGGGTTTTCGCTCATGCAGTGGTAGTTGGATAAACATCACCGAGAGCCTGAGCTCTTCCTATTTGTGGAGATAGGCAATATCCAAAGGGTCCGAATGCCTCCGAGTGTTAGCTCACTTTAGGCAGGTGAGTTGAGCACTCCTGAGCTGCGCAGGGTGCTCGCAAAAGGTCAGAATGGTTGACGGTGTCTTGTGGCTTTAAATTATTCTACATAACTAAAGTGAGAGACATCCTATTCTGATCACAAACGATTCTCAAGTAACCTGATTCAGTCAAGCATTCACGCTTACTGATATTGAGTTTGACCACTTCATTCTACTTTGAACTGTCTTTATCTATTTTGATCCTTACTTCGACTTTGAGCCTTTGATGGGGTAGTAATCTTAGGATCTGTCTTCCTACAGAGTACCCCCGTTACAGTATATCGTTAAGCGCACTCACTTAACTCTCTTCTGAGAATTGTTGAGTGCTGACGCCTACTGTTGACATTGTTGGAATATGACTCGCTTGTCTGATACAAGAAGCATTGAATGGAAAGACCAATGTCTACCTCAGTGGCTATGCACCGTCCCGTTCCAATCAAAGCTCAAACCAGGGTTATGACGACCTCTCCATGTTGAATTCCCATGCGGACTTGATGGGATTAGGATACATCCCGGTGGCAGGTTAATTGGAATACGATCCAACTACTATTGTAGAGGCGTTAGTGGAGGTAGTTATCGAGGACCCATTTGCCCTCTTAGCTACACTGTCCTATCATAACACTGTCCGGCAAAGATTTCGGCAACAGCGCAGGAGCACTGTCACATTTCAAACCTTTATTCGAGACATACTCGAGCCCTATCTTCCGACGGAATTGGGCAAATGATTTCAAGAGGCCCAAGGCCAGTTGGAAAACTTCGTCAAAGTGAAACTGTAGATGTTTTATGAAGTAATGGGCAATAGTGCGAATGCAGGCAGAGAAGAATGCATTCCGTCGGTAAGCGATGTCGGTGCAGATGCTGAAGGGAAGAGTAGTAGCGCTTGAACAAGCCCGATATAAAAACTATGACATTCACCTCGAAAATGATGTTGCAATAACAGTAGCTCCTCCGTTGCCTTTGGTGCAAGCACGCCTTGTTCATTATGCTGCAGCATTGGCAAGGTATATGGTTCACGAAAGATATGAGTCCTTTCTGACCGAACTCGCATCGCAAAATATGCGACAGCAAATGCAGCCCGATGCCCAACCGCAGCAGTTTATGGAGCAACAACAGCGGCTTGCTCAGTCCGCATTACGGCTATCCCCATTTGAAACCGCCATTGCTCAAGCCCTGAGCTCAAGAGCACAAACCCCCGCCATTGTTACAGGTCTGAGTCAGGCGTGGGAGTGACAGATGGTTACTAAGGAACGGGGGACTGGCGCTGGTTCAGGTTGACTTTGACCTCAACCATCAATCCCTACTCCCAATCCGCTGGTCGCTGCCCTTCTGGTAGTCGAGCCAAGAACCCGTGCGACGGTGGTAGAAGACAAACGTCCCTATGTAGTCGCTGTGTCAACTCTGTTGCCAGGGACAACTTACAACACAATGGCCTTTGATCCGGCAAAAGTCCCTGCGGCTTCAGCAAACCTTTCGGGTAATGCGGGATTCGGCGGATTTCCAGGGCCAGTGGCCCAGTCGGATAGGCTTATTGTTCCTCTAGTTGTAGGATCAATGGCGTGGGAAGTGAACTCAAATGCACTGATCAGGTACCTTGTCCCCGAAGGGAGGGTGAATCTATTGTACTTCGCCCAAGTCCTGAGCCACCACCCTCGAAGTTGAAAAAGATCCGTTGCCCCTATTGTGATGCATCAACGTTTATAGCGTTGGACGATAGTTAGAATTTCGACAAAAGATTTCCACCCTGACCGAATACCACCAACTGACCGCCTATATCTTCGGCAATGTCGGTACCCCGTTCCCATGGAATGGACGAAGATGGTGAGGAAGGTACAAGGTTTAGTAGATATGATAGGCCTTGGTCTACCTGAGGTAGAAATATCAGAGGTAACGGAGGAGATGGAGGTGGAATTCTGCCTACTGGTGGTAATGTTGCTGGTGGAGGAGACCCGGCTGATTCTGACCCCTCTTCTGCAAGCCACAACTCTGACTCTCCCCTGTTTGATTGGCACCAAATCCCAGAAAGTAGTAAAGAACACTGGAATAATGCAAGGAAGGCGAAGTATGATAAACGGTTAAGAAGACTTCTGAAGCTTCGTAAGAGGCAATGGAAGGACAAGTGGTCCGCTCACAAGCCCAAGAAGCCCGAGTGCCTTGGGAGAGACCCTTTCAATTGTGACTCTAAACATACCCATCATTTCAAACAGGATGTGGAGATTAAGCTATACTATTGCAGACAATCTCTTGTGAATAATATGGATAAAATTACCCTCGTCATTCCCCTCTTTCATGCTAGAGCCAAAACATGGTACCATAACATCCATGTCGAAATCAATTAGGATGCAACCATTCATGACAAGAGGCCCTTTGACCCAAATAAAGTGAAGGGTTTCGCAAGCGTTTGGTATCCAATTTTGGTGTGCACTCCAATCGAGATCGCTCTCTTCAGGATTGGAATGCTTTATCCATGCAGGCAGGAAAGTTTGATGTATCGGTAGATGAATTAATCCTGTTGGCAAATGAGTTAAAATATGGTGGAGACTATGTGAAGGACAAGGCTCGCGTTGGGATGACTAGTGATCTCTGTACTGCAAGGGCTATGAAGACCCCACACCCCGAAGACTCGGTTGACTATTTAAACCTTCTACAAAATACAGGTTACCAGCTCGAAGATGTCGCTTCTTTCAACCATATGGTTGTCAGGGCAATATACTCCTCTCGTGGTGACAAGAGCGACGATAGACATACCTCCACTAAGAAGCAGAGGAAAGAGAGAAACGGTTCGCGCCCTCGGAATCCCAAACCTACCAATCCAGCACCACAGTCTTTCCGACCGCCAGAATCAAAGCCTGCAAAAGTGCATAAAGATATATTGCAAACTCTCATCGATCGTCGCCAGCAGTTGAACAAAAGCTTATCCGGTGGAGATCCAAATTACTTCTGGCACAAATCTCCTGCTGCGACTCCGGTTGTCGCGTTAGCCAAGCTTAATCATAGGCAGACGGTTACTGAGGTAGGACACCTGGACTGTGCTCCGATCCCGAAAGCTAGACGCATTGAAGTGGCTCCTCCTGCAGTTAAACAAGGTGAGGCAGAAGTTGGCAGATGGGCTCCGGAAATACTGGAAGTGGATACACATGCATCGGACTCGGTAAGTCCCTGCCTCTAGTCTCTTGTTTTAAAAAGCACTGACTGCCAGTCCAAGCCCAAATGGCATGAAGGACCGAGATGGAAGATGTGGACTGTATGTTTTTCCCTCAAAGAATGTACAAGCTTAAACCCACATGGACTATAGAAATGACCAGGTGGATTGGTTTTCTTGTGGAGGTTTTTCGAGATGGTTGCGGCTCTTTGTTTGGTCTTTATGGTCATTTCATTGCTTATCTGATTTTGCAAAAGTTTGCATTATTTTCATAAGAAAGGAAATTGTGTTGGGCTTAGGTTTCGAGTTATGAGAGTTATCGTTTTGATTTCGTCAGGCTGGACTTGGCTTAGCAATTGAAGTTATTCTGCAGGTTTACCAGAGGAGGGTTACAGACCCGAAATCATGCTGGTGTGATAGTAAACCCCCAGGCTATTTGAAACTCTGTAATATTACCCATTTGATAACTACTCACGACCCGCTGTGGCCGCTCTTATGTCAGAAGGCCTGAGATATTGGGCAGTAATCCCTAGAAAACACCACAACACACCTGATACTAACCAACAATGTTTAGCGATGAGAGACCAGCTAAGCACTTTAGTCTTCGTTGCCCTCCGCCACATACTAGGTCTATATATGTGAATGTGAGGCTTAAGTGGAGGCACAAAGGGAAGCGACAGAGCGAGTAGGCTCTTTTATTGTAGCATAGTGGCGCTACGGGTGCAGGATTAAGTAGCGCTTGGGTTAGCAATGCGCAGCTACCATCTATACGTTGGGAAGCTACCACACCCATTTCAGATGCAAGCGGAAATCACATTCCTGGCTCTGGTCTTTACTATACAAAGGCTGTTGATATGTCTATTGGGGATCATACCAATAAAATGCGATTCGAGCTTGCTGTTAGGCCTCCAGGATATCTGGATGGTTATCTACCGATGGGGTGGTTAAAGGAGGACAACCGAGATATTAACTGGGAAAGGGAAAGTCTGAAGTGGTCCTCAGACCATTATAAGACCCATTGTCACCAAAGGAAGAGTTGCATAGAATTTATCACCTCCGACAAACTCTTAGCCCAAGATCCCAGCAAGATGTTTGTATGTGGGATGCACTTTGGACTGGTGAAGACGGACAAGACATAAGTCGGAAGCTACTTCCGGAATACCAGAATTACACTGACATCTTCAGAGAAGAAAAGATCAAAATCGTGCCGGAGTATACCAAGTATGACCACCGTGTAGACTTCGTCCTGGGCTCTGATTTTCCCAAAAACCACATATACCCGCTTACTGTTAGAGAGCCACAAGTATTAAAGTAGAATATCAATGAGATGGAACAGTCTGGCAAGATTCGGAGGGCTACCCCTCCGTGAGGCCCTGCTATCCTGTTCTGGCCGAAGCTGGATCGAACACTTGGGTTAGGTGTTGATTACCGAGGGTTACATAAGATTACTATTAAGAATAAGTATCCATTACCCTTGATGAATGTGCTAGGTAGTAGGCTTGGGAATGCCACAGTGTTCACTAAGTTGGACCTGAAAAACGGCTACTACCTCATCCGCATGGCCGAAGGACAAGAATCGAAAGCTGCTTTCAAGAGTCAGGATGGCTTATACGAGTATACTGTCCTGCCTTTTGGACTATACAATCCACCATCAACCTTCCAGGGAATGATCAATGATGGATTCCGTGACATGTTAGATGTAGGGGTGATCACCTATATGGACGATCTGCTAATCTACTCAAAGACCATAGAGGAGCATGGTGCTATGGCTAGAAAACTGATAGATAGGCAAAGAAAGGCACGCCTATGTGTTAGCATAAAGAAATCATGCTTCCATGCGAGAGAAGTAGAATTCCTTGGATATAAGATCTCTGACCATGGAAATATGAAGGACAATCAAGAAGGTTGAAGAGAGCACCGTGTGGTCACGACCACAAAAGGTCATCTACGTACAAAGGGTTATAGGCTTTGCCAATTTTTGCCATCTGTTTATTAAGGGGTTTGGTAAGCTAGCCAAACGTCTAACCGACCTTACAAAGAAGGGCATCAACTAGAGTTGGACCAATGGTTGCTACGAGGCGTTTGTGTAACAATCCTATTGTTAGGTAGTTATGCAACAGGCAACGATAGTGATCTCCTATAGTGAGCAAGTCTTCTTCTTTGTAATAAGGCGTAGGGGAATACGATCTCTTCAGATAGTACGGAACTGGCTTGCTCGCCTTGAGTCGTTTTACTAGAGGTACTATCCCTTCCGATAGTAAGGTGGGTGGATTGTCGTGCTTGATAGAACTATCACAATAGTCCTATGTTCAGGCAACCTGTCGAGACTATCACAATAGTCTCCAGGTTCTTAGAGCGTAGGTTCTCGTAGAGGCGGAGTGTAGGTAAAGAGAGTAAAGAGTAATCGTATTGCAATATCTTGAGTATAGAAAAGTACTT
>Ga0307517_10002054_pt1 | contig 32759 bp, 19 predicted proteins | sample 23_EM_MG_FD_194515 | JGI IMG/M metagenome (GOLD analysis project Ga0307517, IMG submission 194515) | Populus trichocarpa ectomycorrhiza microbial communities from riparian zone in the Pacific Northwest, United States - 23_EM | ecosystem: Host-associated > Plants > Roots > Unclassified | place... | reverse complement strand
CGGCGTCAATTACTTCTGATAAGTTGCTCAGTTCTGCTTGATCGGCAGGAGCTATTTTCTTTTATAGATCCCCTTCATCGACCAGGTCTCCCCGTTGATATAATTCTCATCGACCTTCACGATCGTTAAGGTATCGCCTTGACTGGCCAAGGTCCAGGTCAGAATATTTTTCTGGTCGGATTCCTTCCTGCCGGGAGTGGTATATTCGTTTGCCTGAACAAAGCTCTTATCGCTTTCCAGCCATTTTATCGTAGACAATTTCTCTCTCTTGGAAGGGGTGATACTCTTAGTCGGCTGCCCGCTATTATTAAGCTTCAGGACAATGGTGTCAAACCCGCGACTTTGATTCATATTCAGCAGGGAAATAGTAACGAACTCGCCATTCTTACTAAAATTGATTTCGTTGGGAACACCATTAGCATAATCATTACCTGAAAGACTTATGCGCTGTTGTAAGGTCCAGCTTCCCGTAAAGCCGGATTGCTGGGAATAGCCCGGAATGGCACAAACAAGAAGGTTAAAAAAGAGAAATATTTTAAATACGAACGAACATTTGTTAGTTTTTTGTATGGTTGTCATACGTTTAAAACACGCTTGCACCACCAAAGTATTACACAAGGATAAGTTGTAGCGTGAACCGGTCATCGGGTCGTGGGGATCTTCGGGTCTACTCCGCAAAAACGACCGGCGGGAACACCCGGGAAAAGGAAAAAGGCTACAGCAGTCAAAGAAATTAAGCTGTGTGCCGAATATTAAAAAATCTTATTTTTATACAAAGCAACACGTACCGCCAGGTACTTCATAGAGCCTATCAGGTATTTTTTCTCTATGGCAAAAAGGGGCTTTCAGCCGGAAAGCCCGCCTCCACCAGGAGGAGAACAGTGGTTACACCCGCGAGGCTAAAGCCCACCGAAGGCCAGAGGATGCACTAATCAGTGTTGCTCAACTCCCAGAAAGGCAGCACTAATCAAAGTTTTCCATAACCATTGAACCGAGTCCGATTTGAAACTGGAATGAATGCGCACATTGGATAACCGTTATCCGGTGTTCTGAATGCATGCATGTGCTTATCCGTTAAGCCTGCGCGCACTTCATGCCTTGTTGTATCACACACCGCACAATGCCGGTCGCTCCGGTATTGGAGGTGGTAAATCATTATGACTGGAAGAAAGTTTTAATGATAATATCCAACAATTCTCTTTACCGTCCCTGCCATCCGGGTCTCCGGCAGGGACAGGCCTTGCTTTGCAGATCCCGGAAGCGCTGGACGCGACTCACCCCGAATCCTGGTGGCAGTCTTTCTTCCAGGAACACCTGACGACGATCCTGCAAGGTTATACGGGTTGTTTCCCGAAAGTGAATATCAGTGCGGGAAGGACAAAATTCCCCGACTTTCTGCTCGGCACCACCATGGGTTACCTGGACATCCTGGAAATAAAAAAGCCGTCTACCCCATTGTTAAGACGGGGGACGGCCGGGAAAAATTATTATTGGAGTAAAGAGCTCTCCGCGGCTATCAGCCAGGTACAGCATTACCTGGCCGCCATCCAGGAACATTCTTTTCGCATCAGTGCTTATTTGAGGGAGGCTTACCAGCAGGATCTTCGCATCGTTCGTCCGAAGGGCCTGCTCATTGCGGGGGACAGCCGCCGGTTCTCCTGCGCGGAAGAAAAAGATGGCTTCCGTCTTTTATCCCAATCGATCGGCGATATCCGGTTCATCACCTATGACGAACTGCTCTATTCTTTTATTTGATTCATATCCATTCATTTCACCTTCTTCCCTACCATCTTCATCTCCATTCTTATCTTCACCGGCAGGTCCCTGCCCATGAGCTGCAGGGTCCCTTCCAGGCGGGCCGACACCGTTGCGGCCAACAACATTCCCGTATTTGCATCCATCTCATATTCACTCTCCTGGCTACCCTTTAGGTTGGTAGTCACGGTATAGCCCATCAGGTTGGTCGTGGCGCCATTATCGCTGCTGATCTCCGCACGTGCACGGATCAGCGCCACGCTGTCGCGGATGCCCGTCAACGTAAAACTATTTTGTATGTCCACATTCAGCGCCGCCTTCTGCCGGGTATTGAGCTTCCAGCGATCCCCCACATGGATGGCGGAATCCGGGAAGATCCTGAATAATTGTTCCAGGTCCCGTTGAACGAGCCCTGATCCGCTAAGCTGGTCCAGGCGGTTGCGGGCAATGAGCCGGGCATTCTCGTCGGGATTGTTGAATTGCGCCAGGATCTTTTCGGCGATCTCCTTATAGCCGTCGATCCTCCTTACTTCCCCCGAAGGACTGATCCGGGCAAGGAGCTTCGTCGACGTAAGGGCGCCCAACATTTTTTCCACGGGATCGGGCGAGTCCGCGGAACGGGCGGCATCCATTTCCGTCTCCTGCTCATCGCTTTTTGTGGAAAGGTGGATCTTATCGTAGGCCATGTGGAAGAGGTAATCCCCCGTGGCGCTGTCTCTTGCGATAGCATAGAGCATGCCCGTATTCGAGCGGTTGCGCGTGTCCACCTTCTTTTCCCCGGCCGTTATATGGGTCTCCGTCTCGTTGCTGATGGTATAATAGTATTGCGATCCCGGAGAAGGATTGAGCCGCAGCCGATAGACCTTCGTAGGGTCGTTATCCACAAAATGGCGGTCGCTGTTCGGCTGCATCTTACAGGAAAGGGTACATAAGCAGAGGACCAGGCAGCCCACGGCCATGGAACGCCCAACAGGTAAGGAAGGAATTTTTGTTTTTGTCATAAGGATAAGTTGAAACTCCCCAGCAGCTGGCCGCTAGCAGCTTCCAGCACCTGCCCGTTGGTACAAAGCACTTTCTTCCCATCCCGCGAAAAGCCCGCGCCCACCACCGCCGCGTCCAGCATATAGCTGTTCAGCAGCTTTCCCGTTGCAGCGTCGAAATGGAAGACATAAAGGTCTTGCTGCTGCCCGCTGTCCAGGCCCGCCAGGCAGCTAAGCCGGGAGTTGGCCGCATCATAAGCCATCGCATTGATGATAGGCCCTTTTTCGAGCTCGCCGGTCCAGATCAACGATCCCTCCATGGTATAAGCCCTGAAAGATTCATGCAGGTTGTAGAGAAAGATCTTTTTATCGAAGAGGGCGGCCGTGTGAAAGGATCCCTCTAAGTCCTCGATCCCGGTACTATCCCGCACGCAGCGGTCTTCCTCCATCCTCAGTACCTGCAAGCCAGGGCCGGCATGCAGGAGCAGGGCATCCGCGTTCTCCGTGGGATAGATCCCCGAGATCTTCTTCAGGGTATGAAGGACAGCGCCCTCCTTCAGGGAAAAGATCACCAGCGCATCATCCTCCGTATGGACAAAGACATGCCTGTCCGATGCACGCAGGGTCTGCACTCCCTTGATCATCTTATTCTTCCATCTTTCTTTACCATCGTCGATCCCATAGGCCGCCACGCCCTTTTCATAATTACCGCAGAAGAAAAGCCCCTGCCCTTCACTGATCGCCAGCCGGTCGCCTCCGAAATCCAGCAGGGTAGCAGCCTGCCGGAGCTTTTTCAGATCGGCCATACCATAAAGGTCCACCAGCTTCTCGAAATGCGCACATAAAAAATACTGTTCACCGGGCAGGATCGAATAATAGGTTTCCGCCATTGCTGTCATTTATATTTTATATATTTCAAATGTTCCAGTCCGAACTCATGTAAGAGGTCTTCTCCGAACTTGAAGATCTGCGAAGCAGAGGCCTTTGGGTTCTCCGCCATGAACTTGATCCATCGCTCGTTCCAGACCCCACCTTTCGCGCCGGCGTGCAAGATCTTCAGATGCAGATCCTTGCCCACCTGCACGCACCACTCGTCGATCATGATCCCCTTCGCCTTGAACCATCCCCTGAACTGTTGCGGGAAGATGTGGTGCTTGTGGAGGATCTTCGGCGCTTCCAATAGCAGTTGCTCCGTCTCATGCGTCACGATCTCCTTCTTCGCCACCTCCCGTATGGCGACCTCCCTCGTCACCAGTTTCTTCACCACCTGCTCGGCCTCCTCCTTTATGATCAGCTCCGCTCCTTCCTTGACAGCTGTCTTGACGACGCCTTTCACGAGGCTGCTGCCGCCCAATGTAGCGACGTCCAGGATGATGCTGCCGACGCCCAGGGCCACCTGCCACCAGTTACCGGACTTGATCCCCTGGTAGATGTCTTTCCCGCCGCTCACGATCGGCACGAAGTTCGTGACGATATCCACCGTCTTGATGGCGACGCTCATCACCTTTGTCGTGGTGTTCACGGTCGTCGTCACCGTCTTGAAGATCTTCGCATAGGCGACGCCGTCCCTCACCCAGGATACGGCCCAGTTACCGGCATTCATGCCGCTCTGGATAAAATGGATCGAGGCATTGGCACCCGCTCCGAGGGTGCTGGCGAAGGAAGTCACGCCGGCCGGCTCCAGTCCGTCCACGTCCACGTTCGCCACGGGATCGTTGCCCGCGTACTGATAGGGGGAATAGAAGGGGTATTCGTCGGTCAGCGGGTCCAGCTGAACGAAGCGGCCGATCTGCGGATCATAGTTCCGGTAGCCGTAATCGTACCAGTTCAGGTCCGCGTCGTCAAAGAGCTCCTTGTCATTATAAAGATAATTGTTTTTCAGCGCCCCTTCGCCGGCATCGCCCAGCTTCCTGCTGCTGATGGCGCTTATTCGCAGGCCATAGGAATAATAATGATTTTCTTCTATGATATTACCGCCCGTGACGCCTACGGCAAGGTTGTCGAAGTAGACATCCTGGTCGCTGCGGTTGCTGACATAGATATAAGCATATCCGTTCTTCGGCGCCTTGATATTGCTGAGGCCCAGGGGCGCCGTCCCCGTCGTCCAGGTCCCGGCCACCTGCTGTTGTGCTACTCCGCCATCCGCGGCGGAAATGAAATTCATCCGCTCGTCGAAGAACAGGATGGTAAGGTAGGCCTGTGGCGTGCTGCCCGTGCTGGTGGAAGGCTCTACGGCGCTGATGAAGCCGGGCGTGGCGTTCAGTTGGTTGGTAATAGCGGTGGTATTGTTGTGGATCACCGTCCCGGTCGCGCCACCTCCCAGGGCCCCCGCGAGGCTGTTGAGGATATTGGGAATGATATTCGGGTTGTTATTGGTGACGGCGCCCTGGAAATAATATTGGACGGAAGCCGTGACCATATCCCCGGCCATTACTTTTTGAAGGGTATTGGGCCCGATGGTATGTCCGGCAAGGTTCCCCAGGCGGCTTACGGATACGCCCACCGTGTTATTCGTCCACCCGGCAGGCGTCGTATAGCGCGTGGTCTCCACTTCATTGCCGGCGCCCGCCTGCCCGAAGACGGGATCTTCCGCCGCGGGCCGTCCCCCGGTATTTTCCATGCTGCAGGTATTGACGGCCGCATGGGTCTCTTCCGTAAGGATCATCCGGACATTCCGCTGGTAGTCGGTGATAAAATAATCCCAGGCCCCGGACATACTATTGGGCAGGCTGATATTGCCGTTCTCGTTCAACGACTCGTACCCGTTGTTCAGGCTGGTGGGCGCGACCACCCGGATCCGGCCTTCCTCGAAATCGATATAGGACAAGGCAAGTCCCGTCCCGGAGAAAGGCGCGGGAGAAGTAAGGGTCAGGCTGGCCTTCTCCTGGTAAATATATTCATTGATATAGGTGGTAATGGTCGACAGGCCGCCGGACTCGGGAATGAAGACCCGCTGCAGTTTCTCGCCCGTGGCGCTGTACACGATCTTGATGGTGCCCTTGCCGACGATCCGTATCTGGTCGGGCTTGTCCAGGAAGTTATAGCTGATGCCATTGGTGCCGGCGGCGCCATTGTTAAGGCTTTGTACATTCTTGTTCAGGTCAATGACGAGATTACCATTGGCATCATAGACATAGTCCGGCGTACCTGCCGCATTGGCCCCATCCTTGAAATCCCCGAACTGCCCGTTCGAGCTGGTCTGCGTCATCTGGTCGGTGACGCTCTGCAGCTTATTGCTGTAAGGACTATAGGCATAACGGAGGTCGTCCACGGTGAGGGGGCTCGGCGTACCGGGCAGGACGCCCTTCTGCAGCATGGTCAGCAGGTTGCCATTGTAATCATAGGTGATCTGGCCGCTGACGCCCGTTACGGAGAAATCCATCTTCGTGCTGCTCCATCCGTCCCCGGGATGCTGCTGCTCGGTGAAGATGGCATTGATCAGCCGCCCGGCATTGTCATAGCTGTATTCATACTTTCGCTGGGCATCGTCGCCCTGGGTATTCCAGAGCTGCCCCCCCACCTGCCCGTTCAGTTGCGTAGTGCCGAAGACATTATCCCGGTTGTCATATCCCAGGTAGAATCCGAAGAAATGACCCCATTTGTTATAGCTGGCGGGCGACTTGAGGGCATAGTCCTTATTGACGCCCGTGATCTGGTTGTGAATATTATAGCTGTAGTTCAGGGATTCCAGCTCCGCATTGCCGCCTGCCGTATAGCCGGGATCCAGGTGCTTGGTCTTCAGCCGGCCCATATCGTCATAGTCGAAGCTGGACACCGTCTTCAGGGGATTGGACCCATATTGTTTTTGCAGGGAGATGACCCGGCCCAGCTGGTCGAAATTATATTTCGTGAGGGATATATAATTGGTATATCCTGTGCCGGTAGCCGTATGGCTGTTGCAGGAGCTGAGCACGCGCCCGTCGAAATAATATTGGAAAGTAGTGATATCCGTACCGGCCTTCAGGTTGTCTTCCAGGGTCTGGATCCGCCGCTCTTTTTCGTCATAGTAGTTGGTAGTGGCCAGGAACTGGGTCGTCCCCAACACTCTTACCAGGTTGCCGGTAGGCAATCCAACCGTACGGTTGGTAGGACTGATGGCTTGTACGTTGGGATCCGAGGTGCTGTAGGCCGAAGTATTGGTGAAGCCGGTATTGAAGGTCTTCACGGTGGCAAAACTATAGTCGTCGTAATAAAGGTATTTCAGGATGGTGGTCACAGCCGTATTGGCCAGGTTGGCGGTGGAAATAGGCGTGCCGCTGTTGACATCCGTCTGTAACGAAGCGATCGTCGCCGTGGTATTGTACAGGGTCGTAATGGTAGGCCGGTCCAGTTCGTCATAGAGGGTGGCCGACCACTGGGGAGTGGCAAGGGCCGCCTGGTTGCCGTCCTGCATAAAGACGAGGCGGTCGCGGACATCGAATACCATATTCTGCGCCACTGCGCCGGGGGCCTTCTTCCAGGTAGTGTGGCCCTTGTCATCGTACATGTATTGGAAACATTGCTCGTTCAGCACCGTTTGCCCGTTCGTTCCCGCGAAGGTCCAGCCGTTGGCATCCAGGTATTTTACCCCTTCCGGCTGCACCTGGCAGCGTATTTGCCCGAAATCGTCGTAGATGCTATAGGTACAGATCCACCCGGAATGCGCCGCGGAAGGCGTGGCGTCGGCCTGTATCTTTTTGAGGATCATCCTGCCGGCCTTATCCGTGTATTCCACTACCAGCTTGTTATTCACGTCCTGGTAAGTAAGCTTGTACAGAAGTCCCGCGGTATAAGCGCCCTGGCTGACGGGCGCATGTCCCTGCACATAATCGACCTTGAAATACTGTACATTGTCGGCCGCGCTGTTGACGTCATAGTAGACGCTATCCCCATGCGAGGCCGCCCATGCCGTGCCTGCCTCCTTCACATTCCGGATCCGGTTGAGAGGGCTGTTATCGAAGGCGATGGAAGTATAAGCGGAGGATTCACTGTAAACATTGGTATAATATTGGGGCTGCTCCGTGAGCGGGGCGGTCTTGTATTTCCCCGGCTGCGAGCTCGTAGTATAAGGCAGGTATTTCAGGGGTTCCCTGCCCATGGCGTCATAGGGATAGAACCATACCAGGTCGCCCCAGGTTCCACCGGCTGTCGCGGGGGTAGCAATCTCCCGGCTCACTTTTTCCACCGTTCGCCCCAGCCCGTCCAGGTAGGTGGTCGTCTGGATCTTCCCGCCGGTGACCAGTTGGTCCACTGCCGTCCAGGTCGTGACATTCGTCGTCTGCACATCATGCTCCCGGATATAATTGATGTCCTCCCAGTTGACGGAGACGACCTTGATCTTGATGATATTGGAGTACACATAATTGGCGGGGTTGGCGACGCTGGCCGTCTTCCTCCGGTAGTACATCGTCTGCGTCAGCGGACCGGGCAGGGTATAGGAGGTGGCCGTAGCGCCACCGATCGGCTGGAAATTCGTGCCGATGGCGACGGGGCTGGGGCTTTGCTCCCATTGATAACTGATCCCCGACCCGACGGAGATCGCGGGCGGAAAGACCTCCACCAACTGGTCCGGCGTCTGCGTATAGGAGAAATTATATTTACCGGTGACGGTGCCGATGGAATAATTGGGATTCCATACCTGGGATAGCCCCCGGGTCATGAGTCCCGTCATCATGATCCCGAGGAGCCAAAGCCGCAGTAATTTTTTATAGTGTATCATCCGGGTGTTTTTTAATATTTATACCAGCATTTTATTTAGGAAAGGTTCCGATAAGCACGATGGGTGGATACGAGGTCGTCCCCGCCGGCCCCGTCCCTATGGAGATCGATACGACCCCCGTCGGAGAGATGCTAACCGACCAGGTCCTGCCCGGATGGGCCCCGTCCGCCACCGTCACATTCCGGTAACCCGACGGTATGCAGCCGCCCGAGATCGTCCCTAGCGTCCCTCCATAATAACCGTTGGCCGGAGGGATGAACACCAGGTTGAAGCTCACCGTCGTGGAAGTGGAGCTGAGGGTATTGCCCAGGTGATTGGGAATGCCGCTCGACCAGGTGAAACCACAGGGGGTGCTGCAGGTGCCGCTGGCATTCGCAGTACTCTGCCCGCTGCTATTCACCGAATTGATCGCCAGTTGGTTGGCGTCCGCCTGGCTCACATAGGACTTGTACTGGTAAGCGGGCGCGGACACCGTCACGCTGCTGCCGACCTGGCCCGCCGGACAATCGTTCTTCGTGAACGAAGCGCTGTAGGGAGCACTATAGAAAGCATTCAGGTTCAGGTCATAGCTCCCCGTCAAGCCGATGACGCCCGTCGGCACCGGTCCCGATACGACCTGCAGGGTCACGGCCCCCGTGGGCGAGATCAGTAGGTTATAGGTCGTACTGCCCTGTATGAAGGGGATCGTCCGGGTGCTGGTAGGCCAGGTGCAACTGCCCCCGATCTGTCCCACGGACAGGGTACTGCCATAACCCGATGGATAGCTGAATACCCAGATATAGTTGACGGTCGTACTACCCGACAGGTACATATTGTTCCCCATGATACTCGTGATCGCCCCGTTCATAGCCAGCAAGGGCGAACAGCAATTGCCATGCGCATTGGCATAAGCCTGGCCGTTAGCCGCGATATCGTTCTGGGCAAGCTGATCGGCTGCCGCCTGGCTCACCGTGGAGCTATACGTGCCGGGCGCTACCGTATAGGTAACGGTCTGGCCTCCGCCGCCGACGCAGTTGTTCCGGGTATAGGTCCCGCTCCGCGAGGCATTGTAATACGCATTCGACGGACAATTGCTGCTGGGTCCCGAATCCTCCCATTGCTGCTGACCATGGGTGGGACTGTTGGGGTTGATATCCGTGACCAGGATGAACTGGTGGGCCGGTAATTGCCCGTTGATGGTCTGGCAATAGCTGGGTTCGCCGGGCGACCATTCCCAGTCCGGGTTCGTATCGATGGTACAGATGGCGTGTCCGATATCGTTCGCATAGGCCTGTCCATTAGCGGCAATATCGTCCAGCGCCTGCTGGTTGGCGTCCGCCTGGCTGATGATGGAACTATACGTGGCGGCAGGAACCGTATAGGTCACCAGCCCGCCCGCATAGCCCAGGTCGCAGGTCTGGGTCGTATCCGTCTCGGACAAGGCCACGTTGTAATAGATCAGGTTGCAGGCCCCGGTGCTGTTCGCCGCCGTGGGCCCGTTGGTGAGCAGGTCCAGCTCGGCCTTGAGATCGGCATCTTCCTGGCTGATAGCGGAACTGTATTTGCCGGCAGGAACACTGAAGGTGACGGGGCCGCCATAATAACCCGCCGAACAATTGCTGCGGTTGAAGATCTCCGTGACCAGACGGCTGGAGAAGGTGCCAGGGCAGCCATTTTGTTTAGCGGCGGACACATTATTGTATTCGAATGCCTTGAGGATATTCCTGTTCTCATCCTGGGCAAGCTGTAGCCGCCCCAGGTTATCATACGTAAAATAAGTCACCCGGTTGTTCTCATCGCATTCGCTGGTCTTGCCGACGAGAGGATCGTAGGTAAGGGTCCGCATCCTGGCCGTCTTCGGGTAAAGGCGCAGCTCGTCGATATTGACGGCCGTGCCGGCATTGTTCTTCAACTGTACGCTGGCCGTACCCTGCGCCACGCTGTATTCATAATAGGTATAGCCGCTATAAGTAGGACCGGATTTGGCCAGGGTACCGCCCGTAACGGTGGTATTGGCGTTGGTGGCCCAGAAGGACAGGATATAGGGCCTTGCCGTGTTCAGTGCGCCGGAGGACAGGCTATTGGCGCCGGATGCCAGCAGGGAGAAATTCGCCGTACCCGTGAAGGAAGGGGCGTTGTTGTTATAGGCTGACGTCCCCGTAAGGGCCCAGCCGCTGCGGCTCAGGTCGCCGGATTCGAAGCTGGTAAAGGCCGGCTTATCCAGTACGGGATCGGCATTGATGACAAAGCCCACGACGTATTTATCGTTGTAGTCATAGATATTCGTAGCGACGCGCCCTCCTTCGTCCGTTACACTGGAAAGGTTGCTGTTGGCGTCATAAGTAAAAGCCTCGGGCGTCTTATAATTCGGCGGCGCGCCGAAGAAGCTGGAAGAAACTCCGGGAATGGGTTGGGTCATACGCTCTTCGAGCGTATGGAGGGGCCGGATATCGCCATTGGCCAGCTGTGTATATTCCGTCACCTTATCGCCGGTGAGGAAATAGGTATTGTCCCCGTAGATATTGGCATAATAATTCAGGTCGTCGATGGGATAATCGTAAATGACGCTGCCTTTAGGAATAATGATCGTATAGGTCTCCATCGGCTCGTTGAGGATATTGTTATTCCATAGCTGCACGCCGTAGGTGCTGCCATCATCGCTGCTGTAACGGATATATTTGCTCGTCTTGTCCCCATTGCTCTGCACCACCGTCGTGGAATTATGGAGCAGGTTGTTCGGCGCATAGGTATAGCGCGTGATCGTCTCCACGACCTGGTTAGCATCCGTGGGTTTGAACACCCGCTCGAAGACGCTGTCCAGTTCCATCCGGCCCGTATAAAAATTATAGATATCGACATTCAGCACTCCGGAGTTGGAAGTGGTGATATAGGAAGCCGGGGCATTGTACAGCGACGCGTTGCCCCAGTCCGTATTGTTCTGGGAATAATTTTGTATCACCTGGCATTTGCAGGAGGCGACGGCCGGCGGGATCTGGTGCCCCACGAAGACATCCTGCAGCAATACCTGCCGGGCATAGGTAGTGTCATAAATGTTCTTCGTCTGGCGGACCAGGTGGCCGCCCGCATCGTAAACGGAAATGAGCTTCGGCAACCCATAGGCCCAGGGAGCAAACCGCTGTTTCGCAGAAAAAGTAGGGTTCGTGGGCTGCCATAACGGATAATCGTCCGAACTGGTGAACTCCTGCACCGTCTTCCCAATGGTGCCGGGGTTCTCTATGATCTCCACCCTCTTGAACTGCGCGGGCAGGGTGGCCATGCCATTGAGATCGAAATTATAATAAATGGTGTCGGGCGTATACTTCGTATAACGGCTGCAGGTGAGGAACCAGGCCAGCGCTCCGGCAATGATATCCAACGCAACGGCTACGATAGCCAGCGGGGTAGCGTCGAGACAGACATTCACGACGTCCATGATATCCGTGATGACGGACAATACGCCCAGCACCGGCGCAATGGCATCCATGAATTTCTGGAAATCCGTCAGGCTGACGGACTCTGTCTGCGAGAGGATGCCGGGAAAGGTATAATGCCATTTGCAACAGCCGAGGAAACAGCTGGTGAGTGACCAATGGATGGTCATTTTCTCCCAGGCGAAATTATTATTGCTCACCAGCGAATTGACAGGCATCTCCATCCCCCACAAAGAAGAGGCACTGCCCGTCCCGTTCATGACATAATTATACTGCGTGACAACGGGATTGCCGCAACCATTGGAATAGCCGCCATCCGCCGAGCTGGTAGAAGAGACATGTACGCCTCCCACCGTGGTCTCATAGGGATAGCTGCTACCGACGAGCGTTGCCGCATTCTGCCCGTATTGATAGGTCAGGGTGCCGCCCGTGGGATAAATGATCTGTTTCAGCAGGCCGTTCTGCGCATAGCCGGACTTCGGATTGAGGTTGATGCCAGTGACGGCGTCGTTCAGGAAACAAAGCCCTTTCAGAGAATAATAATCCAGCTGCGCCAGGGTAGTATTGACAAGGGGCACCTGTCCCGAATTATTGGACTTCACACTATAACTGCCATTATAGAATCCCCAGACATCCTTCGCGTAAAAGAAGGGCGGTGGCACGAAATCATCGACAGTATTCGAACCCGTATAATAATCGAAGATATAGGGGGGCGTGTCTTCTTTCAGGTCCACTCCTATTTTCCGGATGGAACGCAGGCAAAGGCGGGCGGTGCTTTTCTGGTAGTCCGTGGTGGGCGTTCCATATCGGTTGAGGATAAAATAAGTCGTATTCAGCTCGAACCGGCTGACATAGCGGGTCGTACCCCTGTCCAGGTAGGTGACGTCGATGGAAGAGATGGGATATTCCCCGGCAAAATCGGCGCGCTGCGTGGCGGAATAGTTCAGCGTCAGGGTATGGCCATCGGGGTATACGATGGAGGAAAGTTCGGGAGAAGAGGTAATGGAGGTCTTATGAGAGATGACGACATACTGATCCAGGCTGAGATTGAAATTGATATCGGCGCCAGCCTGGGTATTGATATTTCGCGTTACATAATTGAACAGGAGCTTGCGGCTCGTGAGGGGATCGTCTACTTCCGAGAGATACCAGCTGCCGATAACATAGGGATAGGCCATGTCCTTGTTGACCCAGGGATAGGCCGTGGGACCCTGGTCGAAACCGGCCTGATGATAGATCCCCCCGTTGCTGATCTTCGGTTGGGTCTGCGGCTTCGTAACCTTTGCATCGCAGAAGCTGGCCTTCAGGAGCTTGGTCAAGCCGTGTTTGGTGAACTTGTAGATCAGCCCGTCCGCGTCCTGGATAGAGAAGGAAGTGATGGTCGTACGAATGCCCTGGCTGGTCATCGTGGGATCGCGCTGGAAGGTGATATTCATTTTCGAATCGCCCAGGGACTTGCCTTTGTCGCCGTTGCTGGCGTCCAGGACGAAGATCCCGGACTTGCCGTTGAACTGGAAGGAAAAATAATCCATCTGCTTGTCTTCCGCGGTGACATTGTGCTGGGTATACACCTGGTTCTTAGCGCCGTAAATAGGATATTTCGTAAGCGCGTTGGGGCAGCCGTTGGCAGCCGGAACGGTAGCATACAAATAACCGGCCGGGTACTTGGTGACATCCTGGTCACTGCCATTGCCATAGGCGGCCGTACCCGAATAAGCCGGCTGATCGTCCGGCTCCCCGACCTGCATGCGGGTGATGACGCCACCGCCGGACAGGTTCCAGCCCGTGCCGATATTCGAAGCGACATCATTCACCTTCAGCCCGTTGCCGGAACTATAGTTGAGCGAAACGGTAGAGGTCAAGCGCCCCTTCACATCCTGCCACTGGAAGATGGGCATGGAATAGACGGCGCTGCCCGTCTGAAAGTTCACTTGTGCACGGGGACTGTGCCAGCAGGATAAGAGTGCACCGATGTAGAGGATCCTTCTTAGTGACATAGCGCTGTTTTTTTATTTCCGGTAATTTTATTTTTCAGTGTTAAAAACTATAGCCTAGCCTGAACTTCAACGGCTGGGCCTTCGGCACCTGCTGATAGCTCAAAAAATCCCAGAGCAACTGGAGCTTCGTCTTCTTGAATACCTTCGTCTTCATGGAAAGGATCTTGCTGACCCCCAGCAGACCGCTCTGCTGCCAGCTGTCCAGGCTCTTCACGGCATTGAAGGAGCTGAAGGGCTGCTGGTAATTGTATTCGAAGCCGCCGCTGGCGAAAAAACTCTTCTTCACCTGTATATCCACGAAGCTGCGCAGGCCCGCTCCCTGGCTGCTGACATTGACATGGTTGAAGTCATTGCCCCAGCCGACCTTATAACTGGCCCCGACACCGATCCTGTTCTCTTTGTCCAGCTTGTAACCTATCGAGAGGCCGAGGTCCGTGGTCATGGGAAAATAGTAGTTGCTATGGGTGGATTGCAGGTTGGTGCCGTATTCGAGGCGTTGCAGGAAGCTCTTTGTCTTTTGCGTGTTGGGCTTGAAATCCGGCATGTTCAGGTCGCCACTGTTGCCGCCGGCATTCATTTTATCCCGTAGCTGGTCCAGCTGTCCCTGCGCCGACTGGATATTCTGTCCCGCCATCGAAGCCGCATTGGGCCCGTTGACGCCATATTGTGTCTGCAAGGCGGACAACACCTGGTCGCGGGTCTGCAATCCCTGCACGGCCTGGCCGGCCTGTGCGCCACCTCCATTGCCCGGCGCGCCGGCAAGTAGGGAGAGAAAAGAGTTGCTGCGCATGAAGCCGGCAAAGGAGGGGACCCTGTTCAGCAGGTCCAGGGCCGTGCGGAATAACTTATCCGGATCATTCAGGATATCCTGGTACTCTTTTACCTGCTGGCCATAGTAGTAGAGCTGTTTATTATAATCGTCATAGGCATTTCGGATGCCGGAAGTAAGTTGCGTATTGCTGTTAAGGTATTGCTTCAGCTGCTCTTTCCGTTGCTGGATGAACTGCCGGATCCCATCGGCATCGTTGAGTTTCGCCTCCAGCTGCCGTACCTGGCCCAATGAATTTTGAAGGGCGGCAGGCGAGACCCGGGAGGGATCCACCAACTGCGGGTTCTTTTCAAGAAAGGATAAAGAACCCTGCAGGGAGTCCACATAAGGGAGATAGGCGCCGCTGAATTTATTATTACGAAGGCCGGCCGTATCGCCCTTTAGCTTAGCGGCCAGCAAGGCATAGCGTTGACGCGGGTCTGCCGCGAACATCCGTTGGGCGGCGGCGGAATCGATCTTTGCTATTTTCTTTTTGAGCCGGGCTTCCTGGCGGCCCAGACGTTGCAGGTATTTTTCTGTCTGACGGGTCAGCTGCTGATCGAGGGAAGCTGTCTTTTTTTGAATGCCGGAGAAAAGGCGGGAGGGGAAGTTCAGGACCTTATCCGTTAGAGAATCCACCTTCTGCCCCCGGGAGGCAAAGCCGGAAAAGATGAATAGGATAAACAGGCAGGCAGTCGAAGGTCTAAGCAGCATAAGCAGCTATTAGGATGAAGGTTAAAAACGTTGGTTACAAGAGGATAACAGATGAAAAGTCAGGCGTATTCGAAGGGGAAGGATGAGGAAAGGAATTTTTCAATCGTTCACCTAATTTATAGACTTAATAATTACACGCAGCCGAAGTCGTCCATTAATTTGAGAATATACAAACATTACTAAAATGAGATATAAGGGCTCGCACTTATACGTAACGCTGAAAGCCGCTGCAGGAGCCACTCTCATTAATACCAGCGAGATCGGGCAGGAAGGGACGCCCATTTTCAGGGTGGCGAATAAAAAAAGCCGCTTCCTTCGAAGTGGCCAATTTACTAAATCAATTAGTAAACAAGTTCTCACGGCGCGTTAGGATCTAAAAAGCAGGATAAGACCCAATCAGGGTCGGTAGTGGTATTCAGGAGGGCTTAATGGATTTGATCTTATTTTTATTCTTCACATGCTCTTCATGGATCAATTTTACCATCTCGATCTCTTCGACCTCGAAGATCTTTGCAAGACGATACACTTCATCGAACGTAAATCCCTCTACTTTGTTGATCAAAATAGTGAAGCGGTCGATCTTCTTCCCCAAATCCTTTGCCACAATGGTTTTTGGGACATATTTGAAGAAGTCCTGTATAGTAGTTATCTTACCCGTCTCGATCAGGATCTTGACAAAATCATATCGGCTATCGCGCTCAATCATACCTCAAAGAAAGGGATTAAATTAGTTTAATGCGTGCATGGTCCCAACAAGTTATTTTCTTCTACCCGAATGCGCTTTTTCTTAGTACCACATCTTCTCTTTACCCTACCCGAATTGTCCTTTTCCTCGCTCAAAACCTCCTTTCCGGGTAACCGAAGAAAGTTATCCACCGGCCAAGTTACTAATTATTTTAGTATTTCACAGCTACCTTGCTTTTGAATAAACGATCCACATGTACGTCAACTGCAAGAGTTACTTCAGCTTCCGCTACGGCACTTTCTCCACCGAAGAGCTCGTCAAAGCCGGCGTAGAAGCCGGCGCCACGGCCCTTGCCCTGACCAATATCAACGGCACCTGCGATGCCTGGGACTTCCTCCAGCTGTGTAAGGAAGAAGGCATCCAACCCATCCTGGGCGCGGAGATCCGCAATGGCAATAAACCCCTCTACCTCCTGCTGGCGGCCAATAACCGCGGCTATGCCTGGATCAACGCCTTCCTCTCCGAACACCTGCTGGCAAAGAAGGAATTCCCGGAAAGAACAACAGATCGGCCCTTTTTTGCTAATCCCGGGGACGGTTTCGTCATCTATCCCCTGAAAGGGAAAGCTCCGGAAGAGCTGTTGAGCAATGAATATATCGGCGTACAGCCGGGCGAGGTCAACCAACTACTGCGGATGCCCGTCAAAGAATTCTCCTCTAAATGGGTCATAAGGCAGCCGGTCACTTTCCAGAATAAGACCTATTACAACCTTCACCGCCTCCTGCGTGCAGTGGACCGGAACGAACTGCTGAGCCGCCTGGACCCGGAAGAATTGGCCGGGGAGCAGGAATACTTTATCCCGCCGGCGGATCTCCTGGAAGCCTTCCGGAAATATCCGGGGATCGTCACCAATACGCTTCAGCTGATCGAAGCCTGCCATGTCACCATGGACTTCGGCGTAGATAAGAATAAGAAGACCTTCAGCGCTACCCGCGAAGACGACCGTGTCCTGCTCAAAAAACTGGCCGGGGACGGGTTCCTCCTCCGTTACGGGACCAAGGATAAGGTGGCCCGGGAAAGAATGACCCGGGAATTAGGCATCATCGATCAGATGGGGTTCACCGCCTATTTCCTCATCGCCTGGGATATGATCCGTTATGCCCAAAGCCGGGGTTTCTATCATGTGGGACGGGGCAGCGGCGCCAATTCCCTGGTGGCCTATTGCCTGCAAATAACGGATGTAGACCCCATCGCCCTGGACCTGTATTTCGAGCGGTTCCTGAACCCCTCGCGCACGAGCCCTCCCGATTTCGACATCGACTTCAGCTACCGCGACCGCGACGAGATCATCGACTATATGTTCAAGCGATATGGCAAAAGACAAGTCGTCCTCCTCGGCATGTACACTACTTTCCAGTACAATGCCATCATCCGGGAACTGGGCAAGGTCTTTGGCCTGCCGAAAGCAGAGATCGATCAGCTGGCGGAAAAAGGTTACTACTACCATGGCGGGAACGAGAATTTCATGAAGAAGACCCAGGAAGGAAAGATCCAGCGCATCATCCTGCAATACGGTAAGCTCCTGCAAAATTTTCCCTCCCATCTCAGCATCCACCCCGGCGGGATCCTCATCTCCGAAGAACCCCTGGATAATTACTGCGCCGTGTATATGCCGCCGAAAGGTTTTCCCACGGCCCAACTGGATATGTTCGTCGCGGAGAATATCGGGCTCTTCAAGCTGGATGTATTAAGCCAGCGCGGCCTGGGCCATATCAAGGAAAGCCTGCAGCTGATCAAACGCAACCGGCAGATCGACATCGATATCCACCAGGTGCAGCAGTTCATGAAGGATGACAAGGTCCGCGAGCAGATCCGCACCGTCAACACCATCGGCTGCTTCTACATCGAGTCGCCCGCCATGCGCCACCTGCTGAAGAAACTGCGCTGCGACGATTATCTGACCCTGGTGGCCGCCAGCTCCATCATCCGGCCCGGCGTGGGAAAGAGCGGCATGATGCAGCAGTATATCCAACGCTTCCACCATCCGGATAAATTCGAATACCTGCATCCCAAGCTGGAAGAGCTGTTGAAGGAGACTTATGGCGTCATGGTCTACCAGGAGGACGTGCTGAAAGTGGCCCATTTCTGGGCAGGCATGGATATGGCGGACGCCGACCTCCTGCGAAGGGCTACCAGCAGCAAGTACCGCGGAAAAAAGAAATTGCTGGAACTGAAAGACCGGTTCTTTGCGAACTGTAACGAACTGGGCTATCCCCTCTCCACCACGGAAGAGGTCTGGCGGCAGATCGAGAGCTTTGCGGATTACAGTTTCTGCAAGGCCCATTCCGCCTCCTATGCCGTCGAAAGCTACCAGAGCCTTTTCCTGAAAACGCATTTCCCCATGGAATTCGCCGTGGCCGTGATCAATAACTTCGGAGGTTTCTATAGCCGCGAATTATATTTCTACGAACTGATGAAGACAGGCGCCCGGGTGCATCCGCCCTGCGTCAATAACAGTGAGTACTACACCAATATTAAAGGCAAGGATGTCTACACGGGCTTTATCCATATCCGTGGATTTGAACAGGCACAGGCAGAGACGATCCTTTCAGAACGCCGCCGCGGAGGGCCCTACCTGCACCTGGCCGACTTCGTCGAACGCACCGCTATCACGCCCGAACAGCTGGAACTCCTGCTGCGCATCGGCGCCCTGCGCTTCACCGGCAAGAACAAAAAGGAGCTGCTCTGGGAAGGGGACTTCCTGCAAAAGAAGAACAAGTCCCTGGCGCCTGCCTACCAGGTCTTGTTCAAAGAGCCGCCCCTGCAATTCCAGCTGCCGGAACTGCCCGTCTATCCGCTGGACGATCTCTATGACCAGATAGAATTATTGGGCTTCCCTCTTACCAACCCCTTCGACCTCGTAGACGAAGACCCGGCCCATTACCTGCCGGCGCGCGAATTGGGCGACCATGTCGGGAAGATCGTTAGGGTCCTGGGCTACCATATTACACATAAACCCGTCCGCACCGTCAAAGGCGACACCATGAGCTTCGGCACCTTCCTGGACCTGAACCTGGATTGGATCGACACCGTCCACTTCCCGGAGATCCATGCCCTGCATCCGCCCCAGTCCGGCTTCTATAAGATCAGGGGCAAAGTGATGGAGGAGTTCGGAGTTCATAGCATCGAGGTCACCGGGATCGAAAAAGCCGGCATCCGGGGGAGGACAACTTAACCATCATGCTCCTCTCACCCCACCGCCATATCGCCCATTTCGATCTCGACGCCTTCTTCGTGTCCGTGGAATGCCTGAAGAATTCAAAGCTCAAAGGCAAGCCCCTTATCGTGGGTGGGTCCGGTGACCGGGGCGTCGTCACCTCCTGCAGCTATGAGGCCCGGAAGTTCGGCGTGCATAGCGCCATGCCCATCCGCCTGGCGCGCCGGCTCTGTCCCGAAGCCATCCTCATCAAGGGTGATTTTGAAAGCTATTCGAAGTACTCGCGCATCGTCACGGAGATCATGGAGGACAGTACGCCGGTCTTCGAAAAAGCCAGCATCGACGAGTTCTATATCGATATGACCGGCATGGATAAATTCTTCGGCTGCACGCTCTTTATCGCGGACCTGAAGAAAAAGATCCTCCGGGAAAGCGGCCTCCCCATCTCCTATGCCCTGGCCAGCAATAAGCTGATCAGCAAAGTGGCTACCAACGAGGTCAAGCCCAACGGGCAGCTGGAGATCCCCTTCGGGGAGGAGAAGAATTTCCTGGCGCCCCTGAAAATATCCAAGCTGCCGGGCATCGGGCAGGAGACCGCTTATAAGCTGCTCCGCCGCGGCGTGGAGACCATCAAGGTCCTCAGCGAGATCCCCCTGGAAATGATGGAGACCCTGCTGGGCAAGAACGGCGTCGACCTATGGCGCAAGGCCAACGGCCTCGACGAATCCCCCGTCATCCCCTACCAGGAACAAAGATCCATCTCTACCGAACGCACCTTCCAGGTCGATACCATCGACCTCGGTTTCCTCCATGCCGAACTGGTGCGGATGACCGAATCCATCGCCTTCGAACTGCGGCAGCAGGACAAGCTCACGGGCTGCATCACCCTCAAACTCCGCTACTCGAATTTCGATACCCTCACCCGGCAGAAAAGCATCGACTATACCAATGCCGACCATATCCTGCTGCAGACGGCGGAGGAGGTCTTCCGAAAACTCTATGACCGCCGGCTGCTGGTCCGGCTCCTGGGCATCCGCTTCACCCGGCTGGTGCCGGGCAACTACCAGATCAAGCTCTATGAAGACACGCAGGAGATGATCGGCCTCTATCAATCCGTCGACAGTATCAAGAAACGCTATGGCGAGCAGTTCCTGGTAAGGGCCGCGGGGATGCGTCCTGCAAGGAAGGGGCCCAACGGGACAAAAAAAGCGTAAAAGGCTTAACTTGTACAGCGATGTACAATCCCTTTCCTTTACTCAACGAGCGATTGCTGAACGATCAGTTGGCAAAGGGCAAGCGGTATTTCGTGCGGCAATTCTTCCCCCGCGGCATGGATACCCGGCTCAAGGCGGCTTTTTTGCTGCGCGCCTACGGAGAGGATGAAAAAGAAATGGCGGATGCCCATCTCCTTACCCTCCGGCAGGACCCGAATGCCTTTCTCTATGACGGGAAGATCGAAGAGCATTTGGAAAAATTGCAGGTCGCAGCCGGGCAGCCCTTCGGCTACAAGGTCTTCTATGCCGCCAAAAAAGGATTGGACTGGAAGCCGCCGGCCCTTTACGAAGAGAAGATCAGGCGCTACCTCCGCCGCCATCACGGCGACTGGCGCACGACCCGGGGTCAGGAAAAGATCGAAGCCGGTCTCTATGAAGAATTTGGGGTCCTTTTTATTAAATTTAGTTACGACGGGGAGGAAGATAATATCCCTTTCGACGATCTTGAAAAATATTAATCATTCATTATGTGCCTTGACATTGTTTTTTATTCCGCGCTGCAATTGATCGACGATTATTTCCCCGACCTGGTCCATGATACGGAGATCGACTTCGACCTGAACATGGGCATGCATTTCATGGCCCTGGGTCACAACCGCTATCCCGTCATCACCTATGAAGGCGATCGTTACCATCGTAAACATTATGAATGGGGCATCATCGCAGAATACATGAACACCCCGGAGAAGATCAAGGCCATGCGCAAATCCATGGTCAACGCCCGCAGTGAGAAGATCCTGGAGGACAAGCGCTCTTTCTGGAACCGCATCCGCCGGACCCGCTGCCTGATCCCCGTTACCGGCATCTATGAACACCGGGAGATCAAAGGCTGGAAGAATAAGGTCCCTTACCATATCCAGCTAAAGGACCGTCCCCTGTTCTGCATTCCCGGACTCTATCATTTCAATACCCTGATGCCCTCCGACCCCGAAACGGGAGAAATGCGGGGCATGTTCACCCTTCTCACCCGGTCCGCCAATGCTACCATGCGACAGATCCATAACAGCGGCGACAATGCTTTCCGCATGCCGCTCTTCCTTCCGAAGGAAATGGAAATGGAATGGCTGCGGCCCGACCTGACAGAGGAAGAAATGGCGAAGATCCTCGCCTATGAAATGCCTTCGGAAGAGATCGTCTATACGCCCGTCTATAGTATCCGCGCCCGCAACCCCCGGCCCGATGGAAAGCCCAAGACGGAATTTTATGAGTGGCCCAATCTGCCGCCCCTGGGAAATGATGAGGGGGGAGTGCAGAAGGCCTTGTTCTAGGCAGGGATCGTCCGCCCTATTTCACTGGCGTGATCCTTATATTCCTATACTCTATCGGTCCGTGGTCTCCCTGAAGGTAGATGGGGCCCGGCTCTCCTTCCCGGCTGTCGAGGGCTCCGCCGGTGATCCCGGGTATCTCCTGGCTGCAGATAACGGTTTTACCATTCAGCGCGACGGTGACGATCCTTCCCACGAGGGTAATATCATAGGTCTGCCATTCGCCGGCCTCCTTCGCCCGCATCTCATTGGGCGGAAGGAATCCATAGACGGCGCTCAGCTCTCCGTCCTGGGGCTCTTTACCTTTGCTGTCCTCGATCTGTACTTCGTAGCGTCCCCGAAGGTAGACGCCGCTATTGCTGCCTTTCGGATAGCGGAATTCGATATGCAGTTTAAAGTCCGTGAAGAGAGCGTCCGTAGCGATATTGGCGCCGGAATGAGGGCTATGCAAAATGCCGGCTTCCGCCAGCCATTGATTCTCGCCCAGGGCATGCCAGCCCTTCAGGCTGGAGCCGTTGAACAGCTGCACGGGAGCGCCCCATACGGGCTCCGCGGCACGCCGCAGGGAAGGGGCGCGGCGCCCTGTCCAATCATAGCGCTGACCATTGGACGCGACCAGCGTTCCCACGAGGCTGTCACCTTCCAGGCTGCCTTCGACGGTAAGGTCCCTGTCTTCCCGCTCCCATTGCGGTGGTATCGTGAAGCTGAATTTCCCGCCATTGTAGGTGATCTTAGAAATAGGCCGCGCGCTGCCGCCGCTGCCCACGAACCGGCCCACGAGGGTGCGCACGCCGGAATGCTTGATCTCCAGCCAGGAGGGCGTTTCCTTTCCCGGCTGATGCACGGTAAGGTCCCAGCGTCCTTCCAGGACGGAGGAAGTATCGACCCTGTCCGGATGCTTTCCGGGCGCGGCGGCCCGGATGGAGGACAGGAAGACAGTAGTGAGGACGACGACCAGCAGGCAGGCAATTCGTGTAGTTTTATTCATGTAGATGGTATTCGGAATTGGCGGTTAAGGTATTGATTATAAAGATAATCAAAAAAGCCGCTGTAGAAAATTCCTGCAGCGGAGGGGCCCCTTAACCCGGCAACACCGTTCCGGGCATGATACACAATAACTTAGGTAGGATTGCTCGTCAGGGGATCGATGATCCTCTGCACTTCGGAGATGGTATTCACGGGGAATTTAGCGATCCGGGAATGCTCTCGTACGACCTCTTCGCTCTCCGCTATATGGACACAATAGATCTTGTCATCCGTGATATAGGACTCTATCCAGTGGTAGGGGCGGCCCAGCTGATTGGCTACGATGATCGAGGTCCGCGAAATGGCCTGTAATTCATCGGGAGAGAGATTGCCGGCGCCGGGAAGGTTTCTTTCGATAACAAATTTTTTCATACAACTTATTTTAAATGAGGGCGATCACAAATTTGCGAATAGAATTCCAGTCGTAGACCAGAGGTATTCCCTATTTAAGACCGGGCAATTCCCTATTTTATAATATTCAGCTGCATGGCCTCCTGTACGGCCTTGACCCGGGAGTTGACGTCGAGCTTGAACAGGATGGCGGATATATGGTGGTCTACTGTTTTGGCGGATATAAAAAGCTTTGCGGCGATCTCCTTGTTCTGCATGCCCTCTTTCAGCAATTGCAGGACACCCAGCTCCCGTTCCGTCAGGAGAGCGGAATTGGACTGTGTGGTCTTCCGCAAGCCGCGGGGGATGCTCTTAATGCCGGACAATTTCATTTCCTGCTTCATTTTCTCGTATACGGCGCCGGCGCCCAGCTGATGGACGATGGAGATGGCTTCCTTCTTATCCTCCTCCGTCCCTTCGAACAGGATCTGCGCCTGGGTATAAGGGCAGCTCATTTTTTCCCATAACGCGGCGGCGGTACGGACCATGGCCGGGCTGTCGACCTGGTACCCCACGAATACAGCCCGCAACGGCGCTTTCTGCTTCCGGGCCCTGAACAGCCAGAAAGCAAATTCATGGTTGTCCATGACGGTACCCATTTGCCCGATCAGACGGATGGTCGTATCGATATCCAACTGTTCGACGACCGTGTCGCCTGTCAGCCATTCATATTCCAGTAAGGCTGTCAGCGCGGGAATGATCCGTTGTAATTCCAGCGCTTCGAAAGCGATCGCTCTTGCTTCCTGCAAAATGCCTAAGGCATCCCCTTCGCCTTTCCTCATCTTTATCGTCCCATAGATGACCAGGGACCCGGTCTTCACGATCGGCGCCTGGTTCTCATTCCTTATCAGCTCTTCGGCGATCTCGTAGGCCTCCTTCCAGTAGCAGGCTTCCAGTTCCAGCCGGGCCATGCGGAACAGCATATAGTTCTTCCAGAAGTCCAGGTCCCTTCCTTCGCAATATTGCACCCCCTCTTTCAGGATCTGTTTGGCAAATGCATACCCCTTCACTTCCAGCGATTTACCTCCGAGGTTGGTATAGGCGCGCGCCGCGTGTTCGTGGTAGGAATGGGTGAGGGCGATATCCAGGCTTTGCTGCAGGAGCAGTATCCCTTTATCTTCAGACCCGGAAATTTTCATCAGGGCAGAGCCGACATTGTTCAACGCATGCGAAAGGCTCTCCTCATCCCCTGCTTCTTTTGCAATCGCCATGGCCTTCTCGCCCCAGGAGATACATTCATCCAGCTCGTCGGACACCATCTTCAATTGCGACATATTACTGAAAGCCATTGCCTTCGACCCTGAAGAAGGCTTATCAGCCAATATTTCCACCGCCTTACTGCCATAGGCTTCGGCTTGTTTCCGGTTACCGTCGAACCACCAAAGCCTGGACAGGAAACGCAGGCAGTTCCCTATTTTCTCGATATCGTTTATCTCCTTCCAGATATTCAATGCTTTCGTCTGGAAGATGATGGCCTCCTTTATCCGGTTCGTCAGGTAGCACTCGTAGGCATAGGCCTCGTACAGCCCGATGAGCAGGTCCTTATCCTTGCCCTGGTAATACTCTATCGCCGTATAATATAATTTGGAGGCTTCCGCATGCGCGCCCAGGCAAGCCGCCTGCTTCGCGGCCAGCGGAGCATAATGCACCACCAGATCGTATTCATTCGCATTCTTTGCATGGTGGATGATCCGCTCGATCTCTCCCTTCTGTTCGAAATTCTCCCGGAAAAGGTCCAGGATATCCTTATTCAGGGACACTCTCACCAGGGGCGACAAAGCGCCTTCGACAGTCCTCCGGTACAGCTCGTGCTTAAAATAAATATACCCATCCTTTACGATCGCTATTCTCGCGATGATGCAGTTCTCTATGGCGATCATATGCATCGGGTCCATCTTTTCCAGGAATTTGATCTCGAAGCCCGCCGGCACGACGGATAATAACCGCCACACCCGCTGGGTCTTTTCGTCGTGGTTGTTATAGACGGATAAGATGGAATCCTTGATATTATCCGGCACCCCATGGCTATAGCTGGCCAGGATCTCCGTGACATAAAAGGGGTTCCCTCCTGAAATGCTGTATACGTCCTCCCCGCTGTACCCTTTCTGCTCCGAGAGCTTTTCCACCGCCTGCCGGGATAAGGGGGTCGGCTGGACGCGCGTGAAGGAAGAAGGGGGCAGCTGCCCCAGGATATTTCGTAATGGATGGCCCGGATGGATCTCGTCGTCCCGGTAGGTAAGGACGAACAGGCAATGCACCTGCGTGATGCGCCGGGCAAAGAATTTTATAAAATCCAGGGTCGCCTCGTCGGCCCAATGGATATCCTCGAAGACAATGATAACGGGCTCTTTCTGCTGCGCCAATTCCTGGAAGATCTTCGTAAAAAGCCCGGCCTTGTCGGCCATATTCCCGCTGTTTTCCCAGAGATCGCTGCGCATCTGCCAGGCAATGTCATGAAGGGGGGCCAGGGGGCGGGGAGTGAACAAGGCGTCACAGCTGCCCTGGTAGATCTTGCAATCGTCCCTTCTTTCCCTGCAAAAAGCCCTAACCAATGAGGTCTTACCGATGCCCGCCTCGCCACTGACCAGTACACAATGTCCCTCCCCTCCCGCAATGCCTTCGAATTTCGCCTGCAGGGCGGCTAAGAAGGGTGCTCTTTCGATCAATTCCATGGTTATTTATATAAATGTGGGGTTATTTATTCACTATAGAATACCGATAAAATGGGGGGATGATGCCTCAAAAATAGGGAAAAATCCCTAGATCGTCCCCCGCAATAGGAAGTTCTTTTGCATTTGAATTCTATTCATTAATACTTAAAGCTAATCTCATGAAGGTTTTTTTAGTTCTCACGACAGCCCTGACCGTAAACGTTTTTCTTTCCTCCCCCGTGTCCGCCCAGACAAGCGTTGCTAAGCCCGCAAGGCATTATTATATAGACGTTCACCACCTGGGAGCGGGCAAGGTGACCGCCAAAGATGTGGCAGGAGCCCATGCCAAGGACCTGGCCACCGAAAAGAAATACGACGTACGATTCCTGAAGTATTGGGTAGATGAAAAGGAAGGGAATGTATATTGCCTTTCCTCCGCCCCTGACGCAGAATCTATTACGAAGACGCATAAGGAAGCCCACGGGCTCCTGCCCGATCAGACCTTTATGGTGACGGACGGTCAGGCGGCTAAGGCCAAAAAAGGCATGGATTATTACCTGGACGTGCATGAGCTGGGAGCCGGAAAGGTGACCGCCAAAGACGTAGCAGGAGCGCATAAGAAAGACCTGGCCGTACAGGGAAAGTATGGCGTTAACCTGATCAATTACTGGGTGGATGAAAAGGACGGCAAGGTATTATGCCTGGCCCAGGCGCCGAGCGCGGAAGCCCTGATCAATACCCATAAGGAAGCTCACGGATTGATCCCCGTTTCCGTAGAGAAGGTTAAGCAGGGACAATAATAGTAAAGCCCGTTGCTACAATAGAACTAGCCGTTCATGCACCGGGGGCCATCGTTGGGAAGATGGTGGTTTCTGTGACGTTATAGCGGACTATTTTCGCATATTGCCTGTGATTCTGTGAGTTGATTTGTTGTATAACAGGCTAAAGCCAGTCGTCGGGGGTCGACTGGCTTTTCTTTTTTTTTACAGCCTGGCCAACTACAGCTATTCTCCGTTTTACCAATTTACCCCCCTTTTTTGAAGCCTCCCTCACCCCTTTTCCTCCCGGATTACTCCTAAATTACTGCCCGGTAAACAAATAACATAAGCTTTGACTGTATGAAAAGACCTGGCGTACTTTATTCCGGCGTTTTAATTTGCCTCCTCCTTGCCGGCAGCGGATTTTTAGCGACAACCAAACGGCACAACCCTGGCGCCCGGCATGAATTTGCCCTGGGCGAAAAATCCTTCCTCCTGGACGGGCACCCTTTCCAGGTCATTTCCGGGGAGATGCATTATACCCGTATCCCCCGTGAAGCCTGGAGGCACCGGATGAAGATGGCGAAAGCCATGGGACTGAATACGATCGGCACCTATGTGTTCTGGAATGTAAGCGAACCGGAAAAAGGAGTTTACGACTTCAAGGGCAACAACGATATAGCCGCTTTCATAAAAATGGCCGGGGAAGAAGGCCTTTGGGTCATCCTCCGTCCCAGCCCCTATGTCTGCGCCGAATGGGAGTTCGGAGGCTATCCTTATTGGTTGCAGAACGAGCCCGGCTTAATCGTCCGCAGCCGGGAACCTCAATATCTCGCCGCCTACAAAGACTATATCCTGCAGGTAGGACGCCAACTGGCCCCCCTCCAGGTCAACCACGGAGGAAATATCCTGATGGTGCAGATCGAGAATGAGTACGGCTCCTATGGCCGGGACAAGGAATACCTGGACATCAATCGCAAATTATTCATCGAAGCAGGCTTTGACGGATTGCTCTTCACCGGGGATCCCGCCAGGGACGTGGCGAATGGCAGCCTGCCCGGCCTCCTGCCGGCCGTCAACGGGCTCGATAACCCGCACCATGTGAAGGACACCGTCAACAAATACTTTGCGGGTAAGGGCCCTTATTATATTTCAGAATGGTATCCCGCCTGGTTCGACTGGTGGGGAACACGACATCACAGGGTCCCTGCCGAAGGCTATGCCAGCCGGTTGGATTCCGTCCTCTCCGCCGGGGTATCCATCAATATGTATATGTTCCATGGCGGAACGACAAGAGGCTTCCTCACGGGCGCCAATTATAATGACCAGGACCCCTTCGAGCCCCAGATCAGCAGCTATGACTATGACGCGCCCCTGGACGAAGCAGGCAACGCCACCCCGAAGTTCCTACTCTTCCGGCAGATCATCCGGCAACACCTTCCGCCAGGCGCCCCCTTGCCCGATGTCCCCCCCGCCAAACCCGCTCTTTCCATACCCTCCATACATCTGAACGATCCGGTTTCCCTCTTCGACCAGCTACCCGCCCCCCGGCACGCGGATACCACCCTCACTTTCGAAGACCTCCACCAGGCCTATGGCTTCGTACTCTACCGCACCGTCCTGCCAACCTCCGCCAACGGCGGCGCCCTTTCCATCAAAGGCCTGCGTGACTATGCGCTGGTCTTTGTCAACGGGCAACGCTGCGGGATACTCGACAGGCGGCTGAAGCAGGATAACCTGACCCTGCCGGCCGCCGCCGCCGACGCTACCCTCGATATCCTCGTGGAGAACCTGGGACGGATCAACTTCGGGAAATACCTGCTGCAAAATAAAAAAGGCATCCTCGGGCAAGTGACGCTGGCAGGCAAACCCCTGAAAGGCTGGGATATGTTCGGACTGCCTTTCACGAAGGCCCCCGGCGCAACGATCTCCGCCAAAAAGAATTCCGGACCGATCACTGCCGGCACACCCGTCCTTCGAAAAGGGACCTTCACCCTGGAACAGCCGGGGGACAGCTACCTGGATATGCACAGCTGGGGCAAGGGCATGATATGGGTCAACGGGCATAACCTGGGAAGGTTCTGGGAAATAGGCCCGCAGCAAACCGTTTACCTGCCCGCGGAATGGGTGAAGAAAGGAACGAACGAGATCGAAGTACTGGAATTACTGAAACCCGAACAGCAGGAATTGCAAGGTCTCGATAAACCCATCCTCGACCAGGTCAAAAAAAGTGACCCCTCCTCCGCCTACAAGCTCGTCTGGGCGGATGAATTCAATAAGGACGGCGCGCCCGATCCCGCGAACTGGACCTACGAGAAAGGTTTTGTCCGCAACGAAGAACATCAATGGTATCAGCCGGAGAACGCCCGCTGTGAGAAAGGGGTCCTTATCATCGAAGCGCGCAGGGAGCAGAGGCCCAATCCCAATTACCAGGCCGACAGCAGGGACTGGCGAAAGAACAGGGCCACCATCGATTATACCTCGTCCTGCCTCCGCACCGCCGGACTGAAGACATGGAAATACGGCCGCTTCGAGATGCGGGGACGCATCGACATCGACAAAGGTTGCTGGCCCGCCTGGTGGACCCTCGGCGTAGATAAGCACTGGCCTGCCAACGGAGAGATCGACATCATGGAATTCTACCGGGGAAAATTGCTGGCCAATATCGCCTGCCAGGGCGCCAACAGGCAAGCCGAATGGTTTAGCACGAAAAGACCCGTCGATTCCCTCGGTACGGCCGGCGCAGCCGCCTGGGCTTCCCAATTCCATACCTGGCGGATGGACTGGGACGAAGAAGGGATCCAACTCTATGTAGACGACATGCTCCTGAATAAAGTACCTTTATCCGCGCTGGTCGATAAGGATGGCAGCGCCTTCGAACCCTTCAAACAGCCGCATTATATGCTGCTGAACCTGGCGATAGGGGGACAGAACGGCGGCGATCCGTCGGCGACAACCTTTCCACGACGGTTTGAAGTGGACTACGTACGCGTATATCAGAAAGAATAAACCATCAGCATGAAGAATCTTTTTTTATACCTGGGCCCGGCACGTACGGGCCTGGTCGTTTGTGTCCTCGCCGGTTTGCTGCACCTGCCGGTTATCCTCCACGCACAGTCCGCCCGGGGCGCTATGGAGAACGATCGCAGCTATTGGCTGGAACAAATGGACCGGCTCAGCAGACCCATCCTATTCCACCTGGCGGCAGACGATCTGCACACCGCTATGCCCGTGCTCCTCGCTTCCGGCAGCGACAACCCCGCAGTCCGGGCTAAGAACGCTTACCTGGAAGCCTTCGGCCGGTTGATTAGCGGACTCGCACCCTGGCTCAATGGCGAAGGTGGCTCCGCAAAGGAAACAGCCCTGCGTACGCAATACCGCCAATGGACGCTAAAGGCCATCGCCAATGCCGTCAATCCATCTGCCAGCGATTATATGGCCTGGCATTCCGGAGGCCAGACCCTGGTGGACGCCGCCTTCTTCTCCCTGGGTCTTCTGCGGGGTCCCTGGCTTTGGAAGCATCTCGACAGCACGGTCCAACGGCAGGTAATCGAGGCCTTGCTGCTGACCCGCACTATTCAGCCCGGCTATTCCAACTGGCTCCTGTTCTCCGGCATGATCGAAGCCTTCTTCTGCAAATATGGAATGCCCTTCGACCGTCTGCGCATAGACTATGGCGTCAGACAGTTCCAGCAATGGTATGTGGGTGATGGCGTTTATTCGGATGGCCCCTCCTATCACTGGGATTATTACAATAGTTATGTCATCCATCCCTTCCTGGCGGAGATCACGGAGGTCGTCAACGAGAAGACCGGCGCCTACAAGGGAATGGCGGAAAAACTGCGGCAAAGGGACGACCGCTATGCCGTGATCCAGGAAAGATCGATCAATGCGGACGGCAGCTTTCCCGCTACAGGCCGGTCCATCGTTTATCGCGGAGGAGCCTTTCATCACCTCGCGGATAGGGCATGGCGCCAGGCGCTGCCCTCTTCACTTCATCCGGCACAGGTCCGCTGCGCCCTGACAGCCGTGATCCGCAAGACCCTGGAAGCGCCCGAAACGTATACCCGCGACAACTGGCTGAACATCGGCCTCTATGGCCACCAGCCCGATCTCGCAGAATTTTATATCACGACGGGCAGCGGTTACCTGTGTTCCCTGATCTTTCTCCCGCTGGGCCTGCCCGCCACCGATGCCTTCTGGTCTTCGCCCCCGGAGCAATGGTCCGCGCAAAAGATCTGGAGCGGCCAGCAACTGCCGCCGGATCATGCGATAGAATAATCCCCTGAAACGTATTATTCCACCTTCAACAACACTTCCGCCTGCTGAACCCCGCGCATCTCTGCCCGGAGGGTGATCGATCCCTTTGTATGACCGGCCCGGAGTATGACCTGGGCCTTGCCGTTGAACAGGCTGCGGGACCAGTCGCCTTCCGTACATTGGTCGGCCTCATGACTGCTGGGGTCTCCGTTGGCGACGCCGATGATCGAGGCATCTCCCTCCAACTGGAAGCGGACCTTGTTAGCGGCGTCCGGCACTTCCCGTCCCTCCTTGTCCACCACGCTTACATTCACCACCGTAGCCCCTTCCCCATCCGCCGGCAGGGAGCTCCGGGCAGGCGTCAGCTGGAGACGCCAGGCTTCACCGGTAGTTTCTACTTTGGATACGATCTTTTTTCCTTTCTTATAGGCCACCGCTTCCAGTACGCCGGGTTCATACGATACCTTCCAGGTCAGGTGGCCATTCCTCGGCATATCCTTCTTCCCCTGGCTCTTCCCGTTGAGGAAGAGCTCTACATTGTCCGCATTGCTGTTCACCCATACCAGGATAGGCTGTCCTTCCCTGCCCTTCCAGTTCCAATGCGGAGCGATATGCAAAATATCTTTATCGGTCCACCAGGACTGGTAATAATAATACACCGTCTTGGGAAAACCGCACATGTCCATTATTCCGAAATGGGAATTGATATTCGGCCAGCGATAAGGCGTCGGCTCGCCGCGATAGTCGAATCCCGTCCACACGAATCCTCCCATATACCATTCCCGGGCGGCGGCAAGGGTCCACCAGGTTTCCGCGGTACTGGCCCAGGGAGGGAATACGCTGTCATAATCCGGCACATACGCGCGCACCGTATCCCGGACATAGATGCCCCGGGTGCTGACGGTGCTGGCCATTTCCGTTCCCATGATCGGCTGATCGGGATGCTCCCTGCGATAGGGATCGATGCCTCGCAGGTTATAATTGAATCCCCGCACCGGGATGGCCTCGTTGACGCCCTGGAATACATTCCCCATATTACAGGCATAGGTGGAAGTGCGGGTGGGGTCCAGCTGCTCTTGCAACAGCACCTGGTTCTGCGTAATGCGTTTGCCGATATCCGTGCGCTGGGCGCCATGCTCTTCATTGCCCACCGACCAGATAAAGATACTGGGATGGTTGCGGTCCCGCAGGATCAGGTCCCTCAGCTGTCCTTCATATTCCGCGCCGCTGTTCAGCAGCCGGGTCTCGTCCATGACCAGCATGCCCAGGCTGTCGCAGGCTTCCAGCAGCTCGGCCGTAGGCGCATTGTGGCTGGTGCGGTAGGCGTTGACGCCCATTTCTTTCAGGAGCCCGATGCGGTAGTATTGCAGGTAGTCCGGTAAGGCGCTGCCCAATCCCCCATGATCCTGGTGGCAGCAGACTCCCTGGATCTTGACGGGCTGATCGTTCACGAACAGGCCCTTGTCCTTATCGATGCGCACCGTTCTTACCCCGAAGCGCACTTTCACGCTATCCACGACGCGGCCGCCCGACCGGACGATCGCGATGGCGCGGTAGAGATAAGGGTTGTCCAGCGACCAGAGGGTCGCATTATGAAGGGTGAGGGATTGCAGGGCCCGGCCGCTTTCATTGACGGCCAGTTTCAGGGGCGTCTCTTTGCTGCTGGCCAGCAGCCTTCCGTCACGGTCTGTCAGCACCGTATAGACGCTGGCTTCTGTGGGGTGAAGATCTTTATTGATAAGTTTCGTTTCGAGGGTCACTTCCGCGTCGCGACCTTTCTGCTGCGTATGGACAAAGAGGCCTCCCGCATCATCGATATGCAGGTCGGAATAGCTGTTCAGCCATACATGCCGGTAGATGCCCGCGCCTTC
>Ga0307517_10002053_pt1 | contig 32760 bp, 31 predicted proteins | sample 23_EM_MG_FD_194515 | JGI IMG/M metagenome (GOLD analysis project Ga0307517, IMG submission 194515) | Populus trichocarpa ectomycorrhiza microbial communities from riparian zone in the Pacific Northwest, United States - 23_EM | ecosystem: Host-associated > Plants > Roots > Unclassified | place... | reverse complement strand
CACAGACAACATTTTATATCTATTGGTTTTCTTTTTTTTACCAGAATCATGTTTGCATACAGTAAATTATATTTATACTTTATTTTTACATTTTACAATTTTTTTTATAACTGAGAGAGAAATATTGGAAAGATAGTAGGTGATTCTTTTGGTTGCTATGGAGGGGTACGGAAACTTATTAGACACAGGTGTACCAAGTGCCCGGACCCATGAACCCCTGTCTGTCTCATCATTGATCCCCTGACCCGAGTAGAATTACCGTTTTCAGTTCTGAAAGATAGTAGTTCGGCTCAAGGCGCGAAATAGGGTACCTGTGCGGTACTTGGTTTCGCCTGTGGTACCCCCTTGGAGGCAATGTTGCAATGAAGAGGGGGGTTGGATCAAAAAATGATCGAAGGCTAGGAACGCGCTTTTTCGAACCGGGGGATAAGATAGAACCCCTTCTAACAAATCGGTAAACCATGATATTTGAAAGCAGTGGGAAGCAAGGAAACAAATGAAATGATAGAAAAAGAGGGCAAAATGTAGCAGAAAAAGCAAATAAACTACCACTGGTCCGTTGACAAAAATAACGTCGCACCAGAGATCACAAGCGACGCAACGCCCCTCCCCCCTCGACATACCTGAAGAAATTTCTCTAAATCATATCAATTTCTTGTACCGGTATCTATTCCACTACATATTTACTTTTTTTTAATTTTATCGCGAAGATGGTAGGTTTGGTGGGAAAGTGCTGTTGTCGCCGAAAAACTTTCCTGATTGTTGGTGCGCCGTTAATTTTGTTAACGTACCAGACGAGTACTCGCAAATCTGGGTTAAAGGTAAAAAATCCCATCAGAATTCCTGTTATTTTTGCTTACTAAGATATTAACGAACCCTCCCCCCTTCAAACCCCATTTTCAAAAGCCCCCCTTCAACCTTCTAACCCCTCGGGTTCGATCATCAAAGGCCTTCTTTGCAACACTGCTTGGAGGTGATAATTCCCGATGCCAACGCATCATCTCTTGGGCGGTCTGAGGCAGTAAAATTCGCGACCAGCACCTGTATGTTACGAATATTATGAGATTATCACCCTAATCCTGGTTTGGAGGACTGTGAGTGGTTGGGAATTAAAACAAGTTGTTGTAATGCTGAGCACTTTGGCTTTGAAAAGCCAAATTCTGAACCTAAAATAGCTAGTTACCCGACTGATCTGGACTTAGGTATTATTTAGCGTGCGGGTTTACCTTTTGGCCAATCATCTTTTACCCATTGACCTGCGATAGTTTACATCGCTGTTTTTTGTTTATCAGGATTGTTTGGATTGCCTGTTTTTTGGGGGTTTTATCCTTTCTTTATCTACTTCTTGGTGGCAAGATATCTGTGTTCACCCAGTAATCCACCTGGAATAGTTTGGAGAGGTTAGGAACCGCCTAACGGTGATTTTGATGATAGGGGACGAACGTTTGCTGGTTAGAACCAGGACAGCCTCATATGCTGTTCCTGATGGCTTTCCGATTACGGTTACACATGTTGGTAACTGTGGGAATAAGGCTCGGAATAGTGAGCTGGTTCAGTGCATTAGAGGCTCAGGCCCGAAGGTAATGACCGTGTTAATTACAGCGGCGAAGGCTGTCATGATAGTGATGAGATGTCCGGAAGGATGTCACATTAACAAGGATAGTTGGGCTAGGATTCTCTACAATGAGCACTTCCAAGATTCTTCATTCGCAGTTTCGTCTTGCACGACTGCGGGGTTCAGTACAGGTATCGGCTCGCTTGTGGGTGAGAGGCTGATCGAAGGTGTGCAAGGGACACCATCCAGTGAGAAGGGACTACAGGTTGGCTGTGTGTCACGGTTTTCAAGCGTATGGCCACCGGGGCTTTCCGGCCTTGGGTAATCAGAATGGGGTTTGTATAAGGGTATGAGGTTGGATAGATCGAGTGACGATGATTATGTTCCGTCCTCTGTGGTTGTTAATGATGTGGCAATGTCTGCTGGTGATAACAGGACATTAGAACTTAATGGTCTGGGTGATAGCCATGACGCTTCAACTATGGTCCCTGTAAGTATGAAGGAGTCTGAATCCCATCCGTCTACGGTGTCATATTTGACCTTGGCCACTCAGGATACCCTGAGAGCCCTCAGGCTTGCGGAATACGAGATAGGAATGATTGCACTAAGACCCGCTGAGCTGGACTCGTGCACTACAAGTTTGGACGGAATAGATGTTGCTGAGAATGTTGAGCAGTGGGCCCAGGTGGTTGAGTCTGTGACTCTCTCAGACCATCACAGGATTGTCAGGCTGGAGAAAGTGGTTGAGGCTGACCGGGATTTACAGTCACTAGACAAAAGTCTTGGTGATGGCTTAGTCAGCGAGGACTAACCGAGAATAGCCTAGTCCAACACCCCCCCAGCACCACAACAGTGGAGAATCATGTATGGGGTATCATACTAAACGTATTCTTACATCTTTACTACCAAATAATATTTTCTGTTTAATTCTTCACTTTGTTCTACCATTGAAATACCATTATCAGCCTTTTTCTAAATACCCCGGGATGCATGGGCGTGTCTCGCTATTCGGCAATCACCAAGACTTTTGTCTAGTGACTGTATTTGACCGGGTTAGTGATATAGTGGAGAATTTAGAGATTACTATTAGTGATCTGGTTAAGTGCAAAAATGATGTTACTGACAATGGCTGTGCTAGAGGCAGGGTTCATCAGCAAAAATAATACCTTGTGTTCTGTGCATTCTGTGCATCTGACGCACCTGACGCTGAAACGCAAATCGCGAACCAGGACGCAACCACCCTACCACACCACGCATCTGACGCAACCTGACCCAGCACCTAATCCTCAGGACGCACCAGACGCAGCACCTAATACTCAGGACTCTACCTGACGCCAGAACACATCTTCCAGAGATAAGCGAAGGGTCCCCCCTTTACTTTTTTCTGACCTGGGTCACAATAGATTCAAGTTTCATACCGTCAAACCGTTAAATTTACTACTAGTAGTCTTCTATTGTTCTAATATACAGGCCAATTCATAGAAAAACTTGAAAACTCAGTCATAAGAACCCTTCTGACCCCTTGCCAACCCCCCCCCCTCACCAGATTCCCCCCCTTAGTACCATTTAGCACTGTAACTTCAAGTTCAGGAATAAAATTCCCGGGGGGCACAGGAAGGAACCTATACCATCATGTAGCTGGCATCGAGCCCAACAATTCCCCGCAATCAGATCCAGAATCGGCCCAGTGGTTGTTGAGGAATCTGCCATTGAGTTCAGGGACCTGTAGAAAGACCACTCTCAGAAGGGTTGGCGGATTCATGAGTCTTGATGCGACAGAGACGTACCTTATACCGCCGCGTAGCTGGCGTCGAGCCCAACAACCCTCCGCAATCAGATCCAGAATCGGCCCAGCAGTTATGGAGGAATCAGCCATCGAGTTCTGGGATCGCTAGCATACCATTCAGTACTGTAACTTCATGAATAAAGGTCGCGGAGGGATGGACTGTACGCCATTAGGAAGCTGGCGTCGAGCCCAACAATCTCCCGGAATCAGATCCAGGATCGGAGCAGTGGTTGTGGAGGGATCTGTCATCGAGTTCTGAGATCGCCAGGACTCCATTCAGCCCTGTAACTTCATGAATGAAGGTCATGGAGGGATGGACCATACACCATTAGGAAGCTGGCATTGAGCCCAACAATCTCCCGCAATCAGATCCAGAATTGGCCAAGTGGTCGTGGAGGAATCTGACATCAAGCTCTGGGAGCGCCAGAGTATCTATAAAGACAACTCTCACAAGGGTCAGCGACTTCCTGAGTTCTGATGCGACAGAGACGTCCTTTATACCGCTGCGTAGCTGGCATCGAGCCCGACGATCTCCCGCAATCAGATTTAGGATCGGAGCACTGGTTGTGGAGGAATCTGCCATCGAGTTCTGAGATCGCCAACACCCCACCCCATTCAGCCCTGGAACTTCATAAATAATATCCCTATGGGCATGAATCTTATACCGCTGGCTAGCTGGCATCGAGTCCAGGAACCTCCAAGTGTTGGATTCAGGATTGATTGTCTGGCTGTGGTGGAGTGTTGCAGCTGTGGCCCAGGAGTGTGCATGTTCAAGTTGAGTGTTGTGATGAAAAGAGTGTCGCGTCGCGTCCAGTTTGAGGCTAAGTGCCGAGTGTTGAAATTCCGTTATATTTCCTATGTGCATTTCATAACACTACCGTGTATTCTTTTACTTAGTTTGTGTTTCGGCTCCACCTGTACACCACTTACATTACTACAGCTAAGATATATATTATGGTGTTTTATTGATTGTTTTAAGATAATATTTGGGGATTTAACACTTGCTTTTCTATCCGGTGTTAAGGATTTTATGCATCTCTTATGCACTATTATTGGTCATGATATTTCTAATATTCACATCATACCCTCATAGTTTCACACACATTGTTTAGGATTACTTGGCAGGATCTCAGGGTCAAACATGTTCGCACTTATGTTTCTTACATAGTTGTCCCTATCTTTCTTTCATACATATGGGCGCACACTTTTGTATAAATAAGCTTGCTACCGCCCACCTGTTTTGGAATAATTAAGAACCGGAACTCCTACCAATCCCTTCTTCACCTCCTTGCTAAGCATGCATCGCAACCCCCCGCGTACTTGCGAAGTATTATCCACATAGAATAGATTGTGCCGCATTCACATTTTGAACAGGTTATGAGCCCGGCGCTCTCCTTACTCGATAAGCGATACGCTCACACGCTTCCACCTCCAACAGCGATGAATCACGATCGTATACCTACCTCTACCTCTACCTTAGCAACCGTTGTTGTGGGAACGGAAAATTCTTGTCATTCGGCTCGGCGCAACCCACTTTCCTCACCTTAAAAGGACGCGTTCCCCCCGTTGTAACACAACTTCCTTTCTCCCCTCAACAACCACGCTCAGTCTGCGCACTAGTGAACACTTAGGTGCCGTGTACTCTTCCACTTAATTCCGTCCTGCTTCGAGCGGGAAGGAGGCTTGCTTGAGCAGGCTTGTGGATTAGAAACGGCTATTTTGTGTTCACAAAATACTAAAAGACTGAGAGAAGTGCTGAGACAGGTCCCTATCATTTTTTCGAGGATTTTTTATGTCTGGAACCGATGAACCCAGACACCCGGGAGCTATATTAGAGGATCCAGATACTGACACTGAAGAGGTTCTCGCTACCACAGCTGTTTCTGACAGAGAAGAAACACCTGTTACTACTGTTCCTCTCCCTCGCGACTCTCGTGGACGTTTTGTCAGGCGCATACCTGCACCAGACCCTTTACCACGTTCCCGAACTCAAACTCCCCCTCCTCCTTCTGCCTTCAATCTATCAGCACATTCCCTATCCTATCTGTCTACTCCAACTAGGGAGTTATTTACCGGCCCAAATCCCACAATGGATGCACCAACAGGTTCACCGTCCGGTACCACTACTACCAAACCTTCTGAACAGAAGGGTAAACAACCTGCAAATATAAGTCAACACTCCAACTCTACCAAATGCCGTTTCGCACCATCCTACAAACCAGTTCAATTCCTAAGCTGAGTGGTTCGGAAAACTACCGCACCTGGCGAGATATTTCGGAGTATGTTTTACAGTTGTTTAATTGCTGGAACCTGGTCGTGGGAACGGAAGAGATACTGGTGGAAGAAACAGATGATGAGGGAGACGTTACTAACTTTGAAAAAATTGACGAATATCGCGATCGCTACCAGTATGCTTCGGCATACTTCCTTGAAACCATCGAACCCCAATGGCTGATCTTGCTGGCCACCCACAAGACTCCTCGCGCCATTTGGCAAGCCTTCGAGGACAAATTTGCTAGAGAAAATACATCTTCCTTCTTCGACCAACTTAATTCTGTCTTCGATACCAAGTACGATACATTATATCTCTTTTCCGATCATATCAACAAGTACAACACCCTATGGAATCGATTACACGTGCACTGCTCAACAGCTACCTCCTCTGATCGATATACGCTACCGTTTGCCTTCCAATCGGTATTCGAATCACCCAAGGCTAAAGCAGCCATCCTCCTCCGTTCTCTTCCCGAGTCGATGAATAATATCGTCGACAACCTCCAAACCAAGGAGGACCTTATCTACGATCATGTCTACAATAAACTGATGGACCTGAAAGTTCCCACCGCCGTTAACTCTGTGGATAACAAAGCGTATAAAAGGGCTAATGTTAGAGGAAAAGGAAAGGAAACTCGAAGAGAACCCTCCCGTAAGGGACCGTCGGCCACCACCAAGGAATGCACCTACTGCAAAAAGCACTTCCCAACTGCTCGCAGCGAAGGCCATACCTGGAATGAGTGCTCTAAACTCAAGGCCGCCAACTTGAAGAATAAAGAAAAGAAGACCGTTAACTCGGCCAAGATCGGAAAGGAAGAAACTCCCGAACCGGTCAGTACATTATCCTCCACCCGTACCACTACCAAGATCTCTCCCTACCCCCGCTGGGTTATAGACACAGGCGCAAGCTCACACATGACAAACAACTCAGACCTTTTGATAGACTTCGAGACCATTAAAGGTACCGTTAGGTTAGGCGATGACTCTGTAATAGAGACATGCGGCCGTGGAACAGTTATGATCTTGGCTAAAACATCTCTTGGCCATGTTTCTTCGGTATACCTTGAACGTGTTCTTTGGGTTCCTAGTTTGGGTTCTTGCAGTTTGTTGTCCTGGCGCGCAATTGTTGCTTTGGGGAAGGGATTTTCTTTGGCTAGTTCCGGAAAGGATATGTATATTTTTAGGGAAAATAAAACAGAGGTTATCTGGGGAAAGCTTGACGGACAAGATTATGTTGTGCAAGAAGAGAAAGAGTCGGCAAAGAAGATAACTTACCAACAGTGGCACGAAGCCCTTGGACATCCCTCACCTGACTATCTCAAAAGTAACAACTACTCCGACACTACCTACCTCGCCAAAGTTCCGAAAGACTGACAATGCGAAATATGCATCACTTCCAAAAGCACAAAACGGAAGCCTACGTCAACAATAGATACCGCGACACGGTCAGAAACTCCATTTGAGTTGATCCATTCTGACCTTAGCGGAAAGTTCTCCAAAACATCCTTTGGCAAATCAAATTACTATGTTACCTTCATCGATGACTGTACTAGATACGCCTGGATATATCCTATCCATGCCAAATCCGACACAGTTAAAGTGTTCACCAGTTTCATCTATGCTCACTACACTCAAGACAACGCCATAATCAAACGATTCAGAACAGACAACTGAGGAGAATATGTGAACGCTGCCATGTTAACATTGTTAGACAAACAAGGCATAGTACATGATCTCACTCCCGCTTACGCACATGAATCAAACGGTGTTGCCAAACGATACAACAGAACCATTATCACCGCTGCTCACTCTTTGTTGACCGGGCTCCCCATGGCTTTATGGGCTGAAGCTGTCGCAACTGCTGTTTATCTTCGAAACAGAATCCCTAACCAATCCATAGGAAAGATAACGCCCTATGAATCTCTCTACAACAAGAAACCGTCGATCAACCATCTCCGCCCATATGGGACCAAATGCTTCGTTCACTTACCAGAGGAGAAAAGACAACCAGGAACTAAACTATTACTCCGGGCTATCGAAGGATATCTTATTGGTTATACCTCTTCAGATAAGATATATAGAGTCTACATCCCGTCGCAGCATAAGGTCACTGAAACTCGACAAATCTATTGGACAAACAAGACGATAATACCGCTTGATACAACTGCCATGGAACCACTCCTTGCCGAGAAAACCTATGCGAAAGACCAAGGGAGTACGACCACTACTACGACAACATACGAGAAAGATTCCACTTTACCATATCAACAAGCAACTCACTCTCCCTTAGATGTTACTGGGCCGCTCCCTGATAAGGAAGGACCACAGAAGTCTGGAAGAGTCACACGCCCACCGACACACTTTGGTAGAAACACTAAAGAAATGCCGAACGAGGACCCAACCACCTATTGCCAAGCTGTAAATAGCTCGCTAAAGGAACGATGGACCTCAGCCATGGACGATCAGATAAATGCACTAAAGAAGAATAACACTTTCGACGTTGTCGACAAACCAACAGGACGGAACATTGTAGAAAGTAAGTGGGTATTCAAAACCAAAAGGAATTCTGACGGTACTTTGGAAAGATTTCGAGCACGAGCCGTTGCACAAGGGTTTTCTCAAACCCCCGGCTTCGATTTCGAAGATACCTTTGCACCTGTCATCTGGTACGAATCACTCAGACTACTGCTTGCGATATGCGCCAGAAATAAATGGCGACCACGACAATTTGATGTCAAATCGGCTTTCCTTTATGGGAAACTAAAAGAAGAAGTTTACATGCGACCGCCACCAGGGTTCAGTAACAGAGACAAAGTATGGAAACTTAACCAATGCATATATGGACTTAAGCAATCTGCGAACGAAGGGTATGCTCTCTTCGCTAAATTCTTGACCACCAAAGACTTCACCGCATCACACCAAGACCCGTGCATGTTTATCCACAACAAGTTCGACTGCTACATTTCGCTTTACGTGGACGACATTGCAATATACTCGGCCGATACCCCCCATCTGAACACTCTCATCAAAGACCTGAAAACCGCATTTGAGATCTCGGACCTTGGGGAAGCCTCATTCTTACTCGGCCTACACATTACGTATACCCCGATCGGCATAACTCTTACCCAGGAACTTTACATCGGTACTATCCTCTCTCGATTTGGAATGAAAAACTCAAATACCATATCCATCCCCTTACCAAAAGGCATCATCCTGACGAAAGGGACAACGGAACAACCAAAAGAACAAGTTACCACGTACCAATCAATGATACGATCCCTCATGTACCTCGTTACTGGCACAAGACCCGATCTAGCGTATACAATATCATTTCTCGCACAATTCTCCTCTTGCCCTACCGAAGAACACATAAAGGCTGCTAAACACGTCTTTAGATATGTTAACGGAACGCGAAACCTTGACCTATTCTACCGTTACACAACAACGAACGCTATCAATGTTTATGTTGATGCTGACTTTGCTGGTTGTCACGATACCAGAAGATCCACCTCCGGTTACCTTGTTTTATTCAATAACTGCTGTATCTCCTGGCTCTCAAAGAAACAAGCCTCTGTCGCTAAATCAACAACTGAAGCAGAATTCGTTGCTATATCATAAGGTACTCGCCATGTTCGTTGGCTTCTCAAAGGCCTTGCCGACCTTCACCTCCATGTTCCGATCGCTATCCACGCCGATAACACCGGTGCAAATTTCCTAGCTGTCAACCATCAGATTAACGTTCGAACAAAACATATCGCTGTGGACTACTTCATCACGCGTGAAGCACTAGAAGACAACTTGTTCGTTCTCCTTAAGGTTGAATCGGTTAACAACCTTGCCGATATATGCACCAAAGTCTTGGCAAAACCTGCACATCAGCGAATGGTTGGTTTATTGGGGTGTAGATAATGTGGGGAAGTGTTGAAAGTCCGTTATATTTCCTATGTGCATTTCATAACACTACCGTGTATTCTTTTACTTAGTTTGTGTTTCGGCTCCACCTGTACACCGCTTACATTACTACAGCTAAGATATATATTATGGTGTTTGATTGATTGTTTTAAGATAATATTTGGGGAGTTAACATGTGCTTTTCTATCCGGTGTTAAGGATTTTATGCATCTCTTATGCACAATTATTGGTCATGATATTTCTAATATTCATATCACACCCTCATAGTTTCACACACATTGTTTAGGATTACTTGGCAGGATCTCAAGGTCAAACATGTTCGCACTTATGTTTCTTACATAGTTTTCCCTATATTTCTTTCATACATATGGGCACACACTTTTGTATAAATAAGCTTGCTACCGCCCACCTGTTTTGGAATAATTAAGAACCGGAACTCCTACCAATCCCTTCTTCACCTCCTCGCTAAGCGTGCATCGCAACCCCCCGCGTACTTGCGAAGTATTATCCACATAGAATAGATTGTGCCGCATTCACATTTTGAACACCGAGAAACCACCAGGCACTATGCTAGACCTGAGAGTATTATGGCTATCACTCGCTTTGAGACTGGAGTGAGCTGCCATTTTCGCTTATTCAAAGATGATGTTCTGAAAATAGAACTCTGAGTGCCACTGGCAGTGTGACTCGGACTTGGAGTTTTTAGCGCAAATTTAAGATTAAGGGTATGATGGCTTTCTCATCTGGTGCCAGCACTAACTATATTTTCTTTGCCAAGAAATACTCCTTGTTCACATTCGGGCTACAGTAGTAGAAGACAAAGAAGGCTGAAAGGAGAATCAGGGGTAGTGGTGAATCATGATGTGCGATGGTGTTGAGGTTTAAGTCAGGAGGTAAGGTTGCTTGGTTGGATGTGTCCAGATAGAACCCAGTGTAGGCAAGGGTCTCTGGACACACCTGACGCAACAAGATGTGGCGTATTGGTACAGGACGCACAGGACGCACAGGACGCAGGGTCCAGGCTGGGAGAGTCAGGATGCAACACTACTGGATCTGACCCAGGCCACCTTTTTGCTGATGTTAGTGTTACAGTGGAGCCAACACTGTAGGATTCCGGGCTAACTAGGCCGAGGATATTCGAGACAACGGATTATAGTCATCAAGGCTCGAGATGAATTGTTCGGTAAAGTAATAGAAAAAGTATCTTAATAACTTATAATATTGTTAAGGTCTCTTCTCCGTTGCTTGATGATTCTCTCAACCATCGGCAGAGCCCAATTATTTATACTAATGGTCAAGCTACTTTAGCTTCTCTAGTAAAGAAGTATCTTTCTAAGAATTCAGTTCGTTAGAACAAAGTACGAACCTTGTTTGACCCTGAAAACTTGCCCAGCTCGACTCTGAGAATCCCCTGACTGCTAGTTCTTCTGAGGGTGTCCATACTCCACTAGTAGTCTGTCTTTGATCTATTCGTCCTGATAGACTATAATGGAATATTCAGTCTAAACGCGGACATACCAATAGTATCATGAATACGAAATGATCAGGTCTGATATTCATCTATCAATGCATGATGCTTATGCATTAGTAAGAGTAGAGAACTGGTTCTCTAATCATCGTCCCAATCAGTTAGCCATATCTTGAAACGTGAACTCCTTCTGGTTTCTGAGTAGTCTCCCAGGTGCCTCTGGGAAGTCTCTACTCAGGGAGCTTGGGTTGGCAAATATGCTCTCCCCCATGGTGGCATATACCTCGCGCATAATTATGCTAGGTATTCCCATTAGAGTAATAGTTAGTAAAGGTTCGGCAAAGATCACGGGTGATACAAGGCTGCCAGCTATTCTCCACCCTGCCTCTGCCAGAAAGGCTGGTATCCCAGCGACCACTACTCCTGTTTCCCCCAGTCCCACTGAGGTTAGTTGTGCCAAGACTATGGTTGAGGTAACAGCATGCTCTGCTGTTCCTGTTAAAGTTTTGAGACGACCGACAGACTAGTGTTTGGACGAAGGACAGGCTACAAAATAGTTTTGCCTCGGTTGCTGCAAAAACCGGCTCTGCTGATGGCTACAAGGTGGTTGCCGGACGCAAAAAGTTTGCAAAAAACTCTCTGACAATTACGCAGGAGACTATCACGACTATTTCGGTTAGTAAGAGACACCTGTCGGTGAGGTTTGTGTGGGCAAGGGACACTAAATTTATCCTCTGTCAAGGGATTACAGTTGGCAGAATCAGGGATTGCCTGAATAATACCCTTTATGCTTAGCACTGCTGGGCTTATTTCTCGGTCACTACGGCTAACAAATGGGGAGATATTTTGCTAACGCTGGCCACTACTAATGTGGTCGATGGTGTAGGATACGACCCCGCCAGGCAGGAAGCACTGAAGTCTCTCGGGCTGTATGGATTTACCTTGGCCAGGGATACCGAGAAGGTGAAGGCATTTGTCGGGCAGGTTCCCTTGTCATGTTTTGGTAGCGGTTGGAAGCCTTCAGAGTGGGAAGGCCGTGTGGCTTATGAACACCTTGCTGCTGACATTGAGCAGAGCCATCCTGGTGTTATGATCGCCGCTCACCCTTCTTGGAAGGGTAGACTAAATAAGCTCAAGGAATGCAAGGCACAGAATGCTGAGCTTATTCTTGTTCTTGAGATGACCTCAGAGGTCAAGCATATGTTGGCCGCTTCCCAGCCATGTTTAGCGGTGGCTGGTAGACCCCATTTCTGCCACCTATTGAGAGAAGCCAATCCCACCATCGTGTGTGCGAGATGTCAGACCGTCGGATGTTATGCCAGTGAATGTAAGACCAAACCTGTTTGTGCCTTCTGCCATAAGGGGCATTTGACCATGGAACATTTGTACCCTATCATATCTTGCCGGAAGAAACGGTCGGCGTGATCACACGTGCAGCGTGTTTGTCTATGATGCAAGTCGGTGGATCATTTTACGGGTCACCGGGAATGTCGTGCTCTAGATGGCTCGCTTTCCTCCCCCCCATGTTTGAGTCTGGTAACGCTGGTTGTGGCTGACCATACCTTGGTCGTCGGTGTTAGTGATGAGTCTTGAGGGCATCTTCGACGACAGGCTGCTAGTAGACCGGGCACCCCATTCGCCCCGCATATGATCAAGAATGGTGTCTCCAGCAAGAATATTACATCTCGCATGAAGCGATGGTAGGTTAACCTAGATCCGGCCAACCATCTTGGTGAGGTTGTTGTCCCTCCTCTTGATAAAGGCAAAGGTATTGCATGATTGCCATAAGCCCCGGCTCATATGTTGCGGGCGGGTGGTAACCGTACCCTTGGCTCATGGTAATGTTTATTAACCTATGTTACATAAACGTTACGGCCAGCGTTGAAAATAGATCCTTTGTGTGTGATATATTTTCTTAAGTTGATGTTATTTTCGTGATTGATCCACCAGTAGATAGTTGTGCGAATTGTGTTGATTATGATGGTGGCGAATTTGTTTTTTTTTCTGGCGGGAATGGCTTTCGGGATATACATGTTTATATTCGGCGGAGTTTACTTGGATTATTTGATGTGGTTTGAGCAGATGCAAGAGGTATCATTTTGGAGCTTTGTGTGTACAGTGTGGCTAGGGGGGTTGGTGGGATACACATGCGCCCTATTACCCTAGCGGGAATAGCTTGCATAATTATGCGCGAGGTATATGCCACCATGGGGGAGAGCATATATCTGAACCCAAGCTTCCTGAGAAGCGACTTCCCGGACGCATCTGGGAGACTACTTAGGAACCACAAAGAGTTCACGTTTCAAGATATGGCTAACTGATTGGAACGATGATTAGAGAACCAGTTCTCTACTCTTACTAATGCATACGCATTATGCAGTAATAGAGGAATATCGGACTTGATCACTCCATATTCATGATACTATTGGTATGTAGGCATTTAGACTGCATATTTCATTATAGTCTATCAGGACGAAGAGATCGAAGACTGACTACTGGTGGAGTGGTGACACCCTTAGAAGAAATAGCAGTTGGGAGATTCTCAGAGTCAAGCTGGGCAAGATTCAGGGTCAAACAATGTTCGCACTTTGTTCTGACAAACTGAATTTCTAGAAAGATACTTCTTTACTAGAGAAGTCAAAGTAGCGTGAACATTAGTATAAATAGTAGGGCTCTCCCCAATGGTTGAAAACATCATCAAGCAACGGAGAAGAGACCTTAACAATATTATAAGTTATTACGATATTCTTCTATTACTTTATCTAACAATTCATCTTGAGCCTTCCTGACCTATGTTCCGTTGTCTCGACTATCCTCGGCCTAGTTAGCCCGGAATCCTACCATGTTAGCCACCCCGTAACACGCCCTCAGATACCAGTTGAGGAGTTGGAGATGGCCTTGGGGCCATACATCGATTGCCATATTTTGGCCAGCGATATAAATGCTCAGCATAATAGATGGAGCTACTTTGTGGACGTAGGTGGTCACTACACCCAAGGGATTGCTCTCAATCGCATTCTGGCCGACGTGGACTTTATGGTCCCGTTAATTTCTACACACGATTGTGTATCCGTTATTGATTTATGCGTGTTCTGGTGGACCCCTCACAAATATCGGTTTTCTCTCATGGCTGGTTTGCCTCATGTGGCACAGGTCATCAAGATTGCCTCTGACACGGCTGCGCTACCCCCCCAAAGCTGAATTACAAGAAGGGCCGGTGGGACGGCATCACTATGAAGCTGGAGAATATTGATCGTGTCTCCCCTGACATTTGGCAGCAGGCTAGGGAGATTGTTGATGCTATTCCGAGGAAGAGATATGTGCGGGATAGATCCACATGGTGGATGGATGACTTGGAACATATGCGCGATGACACCAGACGTTTATGACGGGTTTCAGCCATAGACAAAGGTGCCAACAAGACTTTATTCTTGCGAGGAAGGTGTATAAGGTAGCAATTGTGCAGGCTAGTTACGATAGTCTACGCACGACCATAGCAGATGCCAAGGCCCCGGATATCTACAAGTTTGTCCATGCGGTCGATATGCCACCCACACTCCCAGCCCTGGATGAAGGCCATAGTTTCTTTTGTGGTACACATGACGGCATCAGCAAACATATTGCCCAACAGTTACATCTGGCAGATAGTGTGCTGTAGACCCTCAACGACCGTACGATTTGGAACTCGGTTGCGCCACATTTCAACAAGGCCCTCGCAATGTCACATAGCAACACTACTACCTCATATGAGGACATGAGCTAACCTTTTGTTCGGTTTGGGTCCAGAAACGTCCGGGATTCGTTCCTAGGGTGCCTCGAGCATGGTATTTGTTTTGGCAATGAGGATTGGCATCAGGGCGAGGAGGTTCTTATTCAGAAAGCCAACAAGCCCCGATATGATCTTGTTAAGGGATGGCATATGATACACCTTCTTCTTGTACTGGCGAAGGTTGCCGAATGCATGGTTCTGTTAGAGGTCATGAAACATGTAGAGCCGGAAGACACGCAGTTCGGTAGCAGTGGTAAAAGATGTACCCATGACGCATGCGCAGTTGTCTATGAGTTCCTGAAACACCACAAGGGCTACTGCAGCGCACTACTCTCAATGGATGTCGAGGAAGGCTTTAATCGGATCAATATCGACCTTATTGCAGATTTTCTCTCAACAAGGGGCTGCCTGTTCGCCTTGGTAGAATGGATCCGTCATTGGGCCTCGCAGCGCAGGATCCAGTTTAGGTTCAAGGGCAGACTATCAAGGCTCTTTCACTTGGGTCGTAGTATCCCACAGGGCTCACCATTGTCTTCCTTTTTGTTTGGTGCGTATGCTGCCGATGTTTTTGGGCCGCGGCTACGTTATTCTCCGACGGTTCGATCAGTCAATGTCAATTACGTTGATGACAGGATCGTGGCTTTGGCCGGTGAATCGGTCGGGGTGGTTAAGGTCTGGTTGAAAGAGGTGTTTGAGGATTGTTCTAGGATGGCACAGGGCAGGAGCATGGGATTTAGTGGGCTGAAGACCTAGTGGATCAGCTTTGGTCATGATGATTGGGGTACATGTAATTTAGCTGGGGTTGATGTTTTTTCTGTTGATGATTTGCATGTTTTGGGTATGCGTTTTGCTGTGGATAGCTAGATGTGGAAACCTGTGGATTATTGGATTAAGTGTGGCCTGATGGTTAGGGGTCGGATTAGCACGATATCACGACGGTTCGGTGGGGCTGGTGGTTTAGGCGCGTGGGAGGTGATGAGATTGGTGCAGGTAGCTTTTTTGCTGTTTGTGGAGTATGGGTTGGAGTTTGTTGCGGAAGATACCGGAGCGATGCACAGGCTTGATGTACAGATATTCGGGATTGGCTCCGGTCACTGTTCCGGCTCCCCTCTCGGTTGGCCAACAATGTTCTCCACTCTGAATAGGGTATCCCTCCAAACTTTGTTAGAGCAGATTACTATGGCGCACGGTTGGCTCAGAGATTCCTTGACTACAAGTACTGTTCGGGCTTCCCATGGCATGGTGACCTCAGATCAGACTGGGTATTACCAGGGATGGTGGCAACCAGGATAGATTCAGACGAAAAGCTTCAAGTTGATGCCATTCCGAGATCTCACATTGCCCCAGATAAGGACACACGTGCTACAGAGGGTCGTTGCATTATTGACTCTCTGTCCCTTACACCTACGATTATTGGCTTCGTCAATTGTAGCAACCAGGGCACTCGTTGCGGGTGTGCATGGATTGCATATGCAGGTCACTCTATGGTGCGTAATGGGTCTTGCGGCCTTCCGGTTGATTGGGACATTAATTCTTGCCAGTTGTTGGTGATTTTGTCCCTTCTCCCCGACCTTTTACCGTTAACCCTCCCCATTTGCGGGTTATATTTGCGCACAGCCAGAATGCGATTATGGCCATACGAGACATGCAGAACACTGAAACAACCAGTTGCGTATGACATGCTTTCGCCCCTCTGCTGCAATGCTTCCCTGATGTTGTGCTCTGATGGATTCCTGTACATGTTGGGATTCTCGGGAATGAAATCACTGATTGCATGGCTAAGAAGGCCTGTGACTTGGCCCTTGAGCCAGGACGGTGCACACACATACACTTTGGATTTGGTGGCTACGCACGGATTCGTGAACGCCGTGCTGCGGAGTGGAGAAAGTGCCATGTGGCTGAAGGACATAGCGACTACAAGGGTACACTACGGGACATTCGACACCTCCATACGCTGTCGAGACTGGATATATTTGCGCTTATTCGCATCCGTTCAGGCACTGGGCTGGTTGGACACGATGACTGTATTAACAAGGACAACAGACACCATTGGACGTTTTGCGATCACTATTTGGCCTTGAGACCTGCACACGATATGCTATATGACAACTTGAAACTTGATCCGTGGATCAAGTGGAGTTGGTATCATGACTGCCTCGGGCTTGGCATTCCTTCAAACACCCTGAGGTCAGGGAACGTAAGTCTGGCCTTCGGCAATCCTTTTGATAGTAGTGCTTGCATCATTTGGGATGGACGCTATAGTACAGTCGACGTTGCATCTCCCACATATCGGTGTGAGCATTGCAATAAGGTTCACGCAGGGGCTGATTGCCCGCTTCCAAGTGTTCGAGTGGTTGGGGCTTTGTTTTTTCCTCCCCGCAAATAGTACGATATGTCCTGTCTGCCATTGTTCTATGAGTCAGAATAGGCGGAACCGACATTATGGTACTAATGCCCCCTGCAGGGTGGCTGGCACGCGTATGTTTTGGCATGGTGTTAAGCTACTATGGGAGCGTTTCACCACAGTGGAAAGGGTCAAATTGGCGTTGAAGTGGTTACATCCTTCTGTGGCTGGCAGGGTGGGGTGTCCAGGGTGTCATGCCTCATATTGTGAAGGTGGTAGTCTGTTGGACAGACATCTACAATTGGTTAAAAATGACAGTTGTTGGTCGGTGTTGTGGCTTAAGTTGTTGATAGATTGTGATGCGGAGAGTGATGATGAGGCTGATAAATTGGTTGTATTTCGGGCTTTGGGTATTGTTGATTTGGTTTAGTTTGTTTATTTTGTTTATTTTTTGTTTATTTTTTGTTTTTGTTTTTGTTTTGCTAGTTATATGCCGGTTAGGTGCAACTAGGATAAATTTAAGGAATTAAGCGTGCTGGTCGCGAATTTTACTGTCTCAGCCTGCCCAAGCTTATGATATGGCACTTTCATGCCGTCCATTCCGTCATTAGCCGCTTGGGGGGTTACGCATAAGGTAGCCGCCAATCACAGGCAGGTTGGTTTCACAGAAAATCTGCTCGAGTACTAGTGCTAGTATCTGGTGGATTGATCGGCCTTGCTGGTTGCCCACGAAGCCTTGGGATCGTGGTTCCCCGAGCTTTTTTTCGCCCTCCAGGAATTACTTCAACCCAATCCACTGCGCAAAATTACTCGGGAACCCATCCTCTACCGCGCTCAAATCGTCGAAATAAATACAAAATGTCTCAACACCACTCCAGCGACAACATCAAATCTTTCGATACCACTTCTTTTAACTATAGAAGGGATGATCCTGTGTTTCCCGACGAGAGGTCGGAAATTTTGGCCTGGCTATCGCCACTTGAACCCCAGATACGGCACCAGGACATTAGAGCCGGCAGGGTTGATGAGGTGGGAGACTGGCTCTTTCAAACTGAGGAATATCGGAATTGGTTCGGTGGTATTCGTTGGGGTGAATCTGATGGTGCAGCCTTGTTTTGCTACGGGGGTCTGGGGGTTGGCAAGACTTACATTAGGTAAGAGAAGCTGCTCGGGGGAAGAAAGATATTGCTGACAAGCTGCGATGTTAGCTCGCTGGTGATTGATAATTTATGCAAGGAGGCCGTGGAGGGAAACGCTCTCGTTGCCTGCTTCTACTTCGACTTCGCCGCTCAGGAGGAGCAATCCCCGGCTGCTGTATTGGGTTCGGTGCTGAAACAGGTTGTTGCTGGATTTGAAGATGTTCCGGAAAGAATAGTCAGAGCTTTCCAAGACCGAGAGAAATTCATTGGTGGCCAGGGGCTACCGCTCCCAGAAATTGTGGAACTCCTGCAGGATATCTCATCCTCACGATGCACATTTATATGCATTGACGCCCTGGACGAGTGTCCGTCAGGACATCGGGAGAACCTCCTCGATTTACTCAACCAGATCCTCCAGAAGTCCCCCGGCGTTCGGCTATTCATGACCGGGAGACCACATATCGTGGGTGAGGTTGAGGGGTGTCTTGGGGGAAGGGCAGCGACTAGATCCATAACACCCATCAAGAATGATATCATCACATTCCTCCGAGCGAAGCTGAAAGAGGACACGATGCCGGGCGCGATGGATAAGAGTTTAGAGAAGGAAATTATGCGGAATATTACCGAAACAGTGGCCGAAACGTAAGTAGGAAAGGGACGCTTCTAACAATTCCTAAGACTGTGTGCTGAGCGATCTTGTATTTAGATTCTTGCTTGTTTCCCTTAGCATCGAGACGATTCTACAAGAGACGACTCTGTATCGAAGGAGAGAAAGGCTTGAAGCAATGAATAATGGTTCAGACTTGGGGGGCGCGTGGGGGGTGACACTGGAGAGGGTAAAGGCTCAGGGTGGGGAGAAAGCAAGACTCGGGATAGCCGTTCTGATGTGGATCTGTCATTCGAGGCGGCCTTTGCAGGTGGAGGAGATATGTCACGCCGTAGCAATCCGGATAGGGTCAAATGATCTCGATAACGATGATATTCTTCCGATACCGACCCTGGTAGGCTGTTGCCAAGGACTTATCACCATCGACCGCGATACCTCGACAATTAGGTTGATTCATTTTTCCCTCCAACAGTATCTTTGCGCACACCCCAACTTCTTTGACAGAGCTCACTCGACGATGGCAGAAACCTGCTTGGCGTATCTCAACTTTCAGCACGTCAAGGGTCTTTCAGCTGGCCAATTTCCTGACCCGCGAAGCACACCCTTTCTTGAATATTCTTCTCTATATTGGGGAATCCACATGCGAATGGAGCCCTCAGATCGCACAAAAGAGTTTGCCCTCCAGCTCCTTGAGCAGTTCGATAGTCACATATCAGCCAAACTCCTTTGGAAGTCGATCAATGGGGGGTTGCCCCTTGACTGTGACCCTGGCGATAAGCCATTTTCCGCACTGCACTGTATCTCATATTTCGGCATCGCCGAGGCTGCATATACCTTGATAAAGATGAACAGATGGAATTTGAACGGAACAGATGGTGCGGGCGTGACACCACTCATATGGGCTGCGAGATATGGGCATGAAGGGGTAGTGAGGTTGCTTTTGCAAGAAGAAGGTATTCATCCTGATCAGAAGGACGCGAATTATGGCCGAACCGCACTCTCATGGGCTGCTGGAAATGGACATGAGGGAGTGGTGGGTTTATTTCTTGAGCCGCGATTTGTCGACCCTGCGAGCATAAGCCGTGAATGGGGATCACAGCGAGCAGAGGGTCGACTACTTGGCAGAATATATGTCGACCCCGAGAGCTCAAGCAAATCCGATCGCACACCGCTCTCGTGGGCTGCCGAGAACGGCCATGCGGGAGTAGTGAAGCTACTGTTAGGGCGGAAAGATGTCAACCCCAACACCTCAAGTGGATCTGGCCGATCACCGCTCTCGTCGGCTGCCGAGAACGGCCATGAGGGAATAGTGAGGCTACTATTGGAGCGGAAAGATATTGACCCCGACACCCCAGATACGGTGTATGGCCAATCACCGCTCTCGTCGGCTGCCGAGAATGGCCATGCGGGAATAGTGAGGGTGCTATTGGAGCGGAAAGATATTGACCCCAACACCCCAGACACGATGTACGGCCAATCACCGCTCTCGTGGGCTACCGAGAATGGCCATGAGGAAATAGTGAAGCTGCTGTTATGGCGGGGGGATCTCAACCCTAATAGCTCAAACAAATCTGGTCGAACACCGCTCTCGTGGGCTGCCGAGAATGGCCATGAGGGAATAGTAAGGCTACTATTAGAGCGGAAAGATGTCAACTCTGACACCCCAGACACGACGTACGGCCAACGACCGCTCTTGTGGGCTGCCGAGAACGGCCATGAGGGAACAGCGAGGCTACTATTGGAGCGGAAAGATGTCAACCCCAATAGCTCAAACAAATCCGGTCGGACACCGCTCTCGTGGGCTGCCGCGAATGGCCATGAGGGAACAGTGAGGCTGCTGTTGGAGCGGAGAGATATTGACCCCGACACCCCAGACACCATGTATGGCCAATCACCGCTCTCGTCGGCTGCCGAGAATGGCCATGCGGGAATAGTGAGGCTGCTATTGGAGCGGAAAGATGTTGACCCCAACACCCCGGACGCTATGTATGGCCAATCACCGCTCTCGTGGGCTACCGAGAATGGCCATGAGGAAATAGTGAAGCTACTGTTAGGGCGGGAGGATGTCAACCCTAATGGCTCAAACGGGTCTGGTCGGACACCGCTCTCGTCGGCTGCTGCGAATGGCCATGAGGGAATAGTGAGGCTACTATTGGAGCGGAAAGATGTCAACCCCGACACCCCAGACACGATGTATGGCCAATCACCGCTCTCGTGGGCTGCCGAGAACGGCCATGAAGGAACAGTGGGGCTACTTTTGGGGCGGAAAGATGTCAACCCCAATAGCTCAAACAAATCCGGTCGGACACCACTCTCGTGGGCTGCCGCGAATGGCCATGAGGGAATAGTAAGGCTACTAGTGGGGCGGGAGGATGTCAACCCCGACACCCCAGACACGATGCATGGCCAATCACCACTCTTGTGGGTTACCGAGAGCGGCCACGAGGGAACAGCGAGGCTACTATTGGAGCGGAAAGATGTCAACCCCAATAGCTCAAACAAATCCGGTCGGACACCGCTCTCGTGGGCTGCCGCGAATGGCCATGAAGGAATAATGAGGCTGCTGTTGGAGCGGAGAGATATTGACCCCGACACCCCAGACACCATGTATGGCCAATCACCGCTCTCGTCGGCTGCCGAGAATGGCCATGCGGGAATAGTGAGGCTGCTATTGGAGCGGAAAGATGTTGACCCCAACACCCCAGACACGATGTACGGCCAATCACCACTCTCGTGGGCTACCGAGAATGGCCATGAGGAAATAGTGAAGCTGCTGTTAGAGCGGGAGGATGTCAACCCTAATAGCTCAAACACATCTGGTCGAACACCGCTCTCGTGGGCTGCCGGGAATGGCCATGAGGGCATAGTGAGGCTACTATTGGAGCGGAGAGATATTGACCCCGACACCCCAGACGCGATGTATGGCCAATCACCGCTCTTGTGGGCTACCGAGAACGGCCATGAGGGAATAGTGAAGCTATTGTTAAGACGGGAAGATGTCAACTCCAACACCCCAGACACGATGTATGGCCAATCGCCGCTCTCGTGGGCTGCTGAGAATGGCCATGAGGGAATAGCTAGGCTGCTATTGGGGCGGAAAGATATCAACCCCGACACCCCAGACACGATGTACGGCCAACCACCGCTCACGTCGGCTGCTGAGGGTGGCCATGAGGGAATAGTGAGGCTACTATTGGAGCGGAAAGATGTTGACCCCAACACCCCAGACGCGATGTATGGCCAATCACCGCTCTCGTGGGCTGCCGAAAACGGTCATGAGGGAACAGTGAGTCTATTATTGGAGCGTAAAGATGTCAACCCCAATAGCTCAAGCAAATCCGGTCGAATACCGCTCTCGTGGGCTGCTGAGAACGGCTATGAGGGAATAGTGAAGCTACTGTTAGGGCGGGAAGATGTCAACCCTAATTGCTCAAACAAATTCGGTCAAACACCGCTCTCGTGGGCTGTTGAGAATGGCCATGAGGGAATAGTGAGGCTACTATTGGGGCGGGAAGATGTCAACCCTGATGGCTCAAGCAAAGCCGGTCGAACACCGCTCTCGCGGGCCGCTGAGGATGGACGTGAAGGAGTAGTGAGGCTACTTCTGGGGCGGGAAGATATCAACCCCGACAGCTCGAGTGAATCTGATCAAACACCGCTATCGTATGCTGCTTCGGAGGGGCATGAAGGTATAGTGAAACTGCTCCTGGGGCGCCGGGATGTCAATCCCGATTCATCGGATAGAGGAGGCCGAACGCCGCTATCATATGCTGCCTCAGGGGGACATGAAGGTGTAGTGAAACTAGTTCTGCGACACGGAGATGTCAATCCCAATTCATTGGATAGCAATGGTCGACCCCCGCTATCATATGCTGCCGCAGGGGGATATGAAGGTGTAGTGAAGTTGCTTGTGGAAAACCAGGATATCGATCCTAATTCAGCGGATAGCGATGGCCTAACGCCCCTATCGTATGCTGCCAACTGGGGGCGGGAGGATCTGGTGAAGTTATTCTTGCAGCGTGGGGGCATCGACCCCGATTTACCGGATAACAACAATCGGACACCCTTATCTTATGCAGCCTCGAGAAGCCATGAAGGTGTAGTGGAGCTGCTGCTGGAACGTGGGGATGTTAATCCCAATTCATTGGATAGCAATAGTCGACCCCCGCTATCATATGCTGCCGCGGAGGGACATGGAGGTGTAGTGAAGCTCTTCCTCAAACGCGGGGATGTCAATCCCGATTCTCCGGATGGCAGTGGTCGGACACCCTTATCCTATGCCGCCATCTCGGGTTCTGGGGGTGTAGTGAAGCTTTTCCTCGACCGTTGGGATGTCAATCCCGATTCCTCGGATGGCCGTGGTCGGACACCTCTATCATATGCTGTGATTTTGGAGGATGAGGGTGTAGTGAAGCTCCTTCTCGAACGCGAGGATATTAGTCCTGATTTATCCGATAGTGAAGGCCGAACACCCCTATCATATGCTGCATCAAAAGGATCCGAAGGCCTAGTAGAGCTACTTCTGGGACGCCGAGATGTCAATCCCAATTCACTTGATCGTGCTGGCCGATCTTTGCTCTCACATGCTGCCACGGGGGGGCATGAACGTGTGGTGGAGCTACTTGTGAAAAGCCCGAATATCGATCCCAACTCAACAGATAGCGACGGCCTAACACCCCTATCGTATGCTGCCCAGTGGGGGGAAGAGGGTCTAGTGCAGCAGTATCTAGGATGTTGGGATGTCAATCCCGATTTATCAGATAGCAATGGCCGAACACCTCTGTCCTTTGCTGCCTCAGAGGGACACGAAGGTGTAGTGAAGCTGCTCTTAGGATGCGGGGATGTCGATCCCAATTTATCGGATGGCAATGGCCTGACACCGCTATCATATGCTGCCATTACCGGGGCTTCAAGTATTGTGAAGTTACTTCTAGACTCCCACTGTGTCAATCCCAATCGACCAGATGGCAGCGGCCGAACACCCCTGTCATTTGCTGCCTCGAGAGGACATGAGGGTGTTGCGAAGGTGCTTCTGGGGCGCGGGGATACCAATCCCGATTCACCTGACGGCAATGGTCTAACACCGCTATCATACGCCGCCATTACCGGGGCTCCAGGTGTAGTGAAGCTACTTCTAGAATCCAATGGTGTCAATCCCAATTCACCGGATGCCCAGGGTCGAACACCTCTATCATTTGCTGCCTTCAGAGGGCATGAAGGTGTCGTGAAGGTGCTTCTGGGGCGCCAGGATGTCAGTCCTGACACACAGGATTCAAATGATCAGACACCTTTGTCATATGCTACCATGATGCAGCGAGAGAGTGTGGTGAAGCTATTATCGGACGCTAGAAACTCTAATTCTAAACCGTTGGAAACTCCTAATCGACCGTACTTGTACGTAGCTCTACTAGTTATTATCTCTGCTTTTGGCGCTAGTTTAGGCTTTCCTTTTTTCCTTTCGACTTCGTTGTTGTTTGTTTTTCTGTTCTTCTGTTCTCGCTTTTTTAGGGTACCAGAGGTGTGAGGATTCTCGCGAATTAATTTCACCCCATCCACGACCCTTGGCGGTAATTGGTATTTCAGTTTAGATTATATTCGGAGCGCTTTATACCGGTAATCTTGTCTGTATGACCATTATTTTTCTTTTTCTCCCTCAATTTTCATTGAGATTTTCTTTGCGATTAGCAGGAGTATTCATTCATAATACACATCTTGTTACCATACATAATCCCTGCCTCCCCAAAGTGCCCTCCAGGCCCGATAGCACCCACAGCATCCGCTAACCTTCCCTCCCCCCCCCCCCCCTCTCCCCCTCTGTCTGTCTGTTTCCCCAGCAGATGTTGACCCCAAATCCGGGGATTACAGCGCTGACGGACATGATGGATGTCGAGAGATTTTACGGTACTGGAAACAAAAGAGCCCGGGGCCGATAAGTCTAACTTACCCTCTAGGACGCAGGAACCGCCAACCGCGCACTAGGTAAATTCCCCCTGGCGAAAAGAAAATCCCATATGCCACAATTAATTCAATTCGATGCAAGCTAACAACTAACTTTCCAACCCAGACCAATGCCACAAGGAAAGACAGGAGAGGGCTCAAAGCGTAGAAAAAAGTCCGACCGATCCTGGCTGTTAGACCACCTACGCTCTGGTAACCCTCAGTGATCCTCCAAAACTAATCCTGTCGCTTCCCAGGTCCTCCACGATGGATTCTCCAGCAGTAAATTAAATTCACAAGGGTTTTTTTAAGGTGGGAGGAGGGAGCTCGCCTCCTTGTATAACAACCAGTCGCAAACCGAGCACAAAAGCACTCCTCCAGCAAACATAGCGTTATTCTCCCTTCCTTAAAGAGGCCAAGAGAGCACTCTAACCCTCTTTTTCAAAACAAAGTTGCGTCATGAACTATCATTCGCATGCCACAAAATAACATCCCCATACGGCTAAGAAATACTTACCATGGCATGTCCGATTTTGCCCCCCCACAGGACTTCTTCAACGGGGAAGAGCCAGCCCACGCTAGCCACTACGAATTGAGTGTGATCTGGGGTGAGATGTTCATTAATGTCTAGTCATATGATACAGGGGACAAAGCCATTCAAGGAGAAACACAAACGCCAAGCACACTCCCGCACAACCAATGATTGACCTAGTTCCAAACCTAGACAGACCCTGGTCTGACCCAAAGACATGACCCAAGTGAGTAGCCGTATCTTCACATATCGTATACCTAACACGGTTGGGGGACCGGATCTTAGCGGGGGAGCACGAGCACCTGATATATGTTCATCATTCCCAGAAGCAGAAACCCCAAGTATCCTTCATCACCGTCTCACTCTTTGCGCTCCTCTCGGAGTGCAGTGCATCATGAAATTGGACCTCGACACCACCGTAAGAATCCATGTTCAGAAGGTAGAGCGCCACGCGAAAACCGAGTTCTTCGGCAATGGGGTCGGTTGAATCTCTAGTCGCAGCGAGTGCATGTGGAATATACGCAGGGTCAATATGCCGCGGCTTTTCCTGAGATTGAGGGAAGAGCCGTGAAATCACTTTTAGCGCAGCCGCCCTGCCCTTATTCAGCTCTCTGGTTGGTAACTATTCCCGTAAGGGCAATTGGACTATGTGGTCAAGCCGGTAAAAATGTCTTGTCCCCACAATCGACACTGGTGACCAGCAAGAGTCCCAATAGTTTTCCAATGGCGTAACGAAACTTAGCCAAATGATCCATTCCTTCTAGACCGCACTGGGTCAGTAGCTCCTCAGGTATTTTTTGGTGGTTGAAGAATGCCATTAGCCGCAGAATTTCTGCCGCTAAGGGCATCTGTTGCCTGATTTGATCAAAGGTGACAAAGTAGGCACCCGGGATACTCTCAGTTCCACCTTCTCGCTGGATGTCGCAAAATGGCCGCAAAACTAAGTACTTCATTCGTTCCTCATTCTCCTGGAGAATGGTCCCTTAGGTGGATGGTGGTGTCGCAGTCTCAGTCATGTAGGCTGCCGAACCAACAACAGCCAATGGCAGGTGATATACCGAGCTCAGGATTGCTGCGATACACTCCTTTTCTTTATGTCTCAAACTGTCCCAGCCGTAAAAGCGTTTTGAAAACAACTCTTGGGCTTCTTCCTTCCATCCTTCCAACCTCGATCATTCTACAGCCCTGCCGTGATGTGACCAGTCGAGATCTAGTTGTAAAAATATCAGGGTCCCATTAATTCCTTGTGGTATAAACTCGGCGATCGGGCTGTTGTTTCCAATAAAATCGGCTTCGTTATCGGCGTTGTCAACAACCAGAATCCAACTACCGCTGTTTGGACTTTCAAACCATCTTCTTACACTCAGCAGGAATCCCTTTTCGTCTGTCTTGGTGCTTGCTAGAGGAATTTGAGCATGCTGTGCAATGGCCCTGAAGCCCTCACTAAATTTTAATACTCCACTTACCTGCACCTAGAAAATATGACAAGTGCTCTCGCTGGCGCGTTGATGAACGTATTCGAGGGCGATCTGAGTTTTTCTAAGCAATATTAGCGGACTCCTCACACTGCGAAGAACAACGACAAATACCGTACTAACTTGAATAAGAGAACTTTGTCTTAGGAAGCCCAAATTCTCCCTTTAAGTAACACGTTGCTTTGTTTTGCTGGTGCTTCCTCCGCCATAGTCGAAATAGGAAACTCACACGCCCGAGACAAAGTTCTCTTATCTGAGTTAATCCGGTACCAGCACAGTACCTACCCGGAACCGCCTAACCAATGGAGTACGACCCGGCTGTGACCCTGACACTCAGAAACTCTCTTAACCTCCTCCAGGATACTTCTGCGGCCAGTAAACCCACTGTTCCTAAAATATGGGATTAACCGATAAGGCGTGGATGCTTATTTCAGTTGGGATAGCTGTTGGACGGATGTGCTTGGCTTTGTTACGGGAGTGGGAAGGAGAGTTTAGGAGACATGCAGATGGAATGGACGGAACGGATGTGGGAGAATTTTCAACAATAGATTTTACCCGTTATGTTTTTTCCTTTGTTATTACGGAGGTGTACGGAAAAACAAGAGCATGCGGGAAACATAGAGATAGGTGTGGTGATCCATAGAGGGATCAGGATTTGGTATTTGTGTTTTACTTGTGCACCTGTCTCTACCGATAGTTTGATTTTAGTTGGATAGACGTGAGTGAGAGCGAGCGAATCAACCAAGTTAAAGGCGGAAAAATCTACCTTCCATATCATTTCTCCAAAAGGGTCCAAGTTCCAAGAATATTCTCTGAGTCTATCGGCTACTCCTGTACTACCCTCATTTCTCCTCTTTAACAATAACATGTTAGTTCTTTGCTAGATGTCTCTCCAAGATCCTGATAACACCTCTCTCTCCCACCCCTATGCGCAGCCCTTGATTTCGAACTCTGGAATCGGCCCCACTGGGCCACATAATCGTAGTTAATTGATTATAACTGCCATAAGCGTTGTTATGACCCTTGCGCCCACTCAAGCTTCTGGGGATGTCGGGTTGGTTCTGGGTAACCCTAAAAAGATTGTCGGGTACAGGTCTTATCAGATTTTAAAGGAAAGAGGGACATTGACTTATCAGGTTTAAGACTAGGATATAGCTCGATCAAGAGTTTTTTCGAGGATTGGACATGATCCTAAAAATATGTTGCAGACTCGTTTGAAATGATGCCCTTTTATACGCCCTGAAATAAGCGGATGGGAGAGATATTCCCGGCGCCTAGATCTATTGGGGAAGGGAGTGTGCCCGGACATTTGGACAAAATAATTGGCTGGGCCAACCTCTTGGGTTGGTTTCACAGGGCTGGTTTCAGGTGGATTGATTGGACACCGGTACGGTACTCGAGTCGGCTTTTGCTTACGAGGCTTTGGAATCGTTGTTGCCCTCGGTGAAGTAATTGCCCTGCTTGCCCTGCTCTCTGGTATTTCACTCTCTCCTAAGTTGCTCGGTCGGTACAGTTGGCATTCAAAAAATGGTGACTCGGTCTCTCTCCTCTGTGTTCATACTTCTTGGTTTCTGACGTGCCTTCCTCCTCTCTCTTCCCACGTTTGGATCCCCTTGCACTGTACTGCTGCACCCTCTTTGGCTGGTACCCTTACTGCCTCATTAGCTGGTACCTTATCTGCCCTTTTCCCTTATCGCGCACCTTTACTACTAAGGGGCTCTCGTCACTGGGTGTACCCCCTTGTGCTTCACCTCCAATCCTGCACTTTACTCTATGGTCGCAAACCTTGTATTAGGTTATCTCGTATCATGGTATAGCACTACCTCCTTGGCTCCTATGAAAGTCCCCAGTGTGACCCTCCCGGATCAGAACTGATAGAATACAGTTTTTCAGCCTCACTTTACAATAGTAGTTTATTGCCCTCTTTTGTGTACCAGGTCCCCAAAAATACTTTTCCTTGGTTTAAAAGGGCCTGCTGAAAGGTTTCTTTCCTCCTGTCCATTTTTATATTGCCTTTCTTCGTGTTTGGCTTTCTGATGCTTTCCTCCCCATTCACGTCTGTTGGTGGCTGGTGTGCTGTTAGGCCCATACTATAGGGTCGTGGAGGTATGGTGAGTTTTTCATCTTTGATTGGGTATTTGTTTATCCTATGAAGAGGTGAAGAGGGCAGTTAGAATGTTTTATAGTTTTGTTTTCGCCATAGCTAGCCCTCCATGTGATTTACTTGTACTTTAACAACTAATATATGACTTTGAACAAAAAAGAAAGAAAAAGACCATTGATTTCCTTCCATCCAACACGTCCACTCCACCTCCTGCGATTGAACTCTCAACACCATGAGAAATTATCGTGAGAGTGTCGACTACCTCTAGTCCCTCAGCCCGTGGCACCGCTCAGAGAGTTATCAGGCTCTCTTCTACTTGCTTTCTCAGTAGTCTCTCACCTGCCCTCCCCAGGGTAATGGCTTCCTTCCTAGTGCTGTCATACTGGATAGCTAACAAGGTAGCATTCCAAACCAACCAGAGCAAAAGGTCAGGGGAGTGGGAGATGAGGTGAGGGGAGCTTCCTGGCGCCGAGAGCCACTCAGCAGTGGAGGTGCTAGCTGGGGACGGGCAGATAGAGTGCCAGCCAAGGCGCAGGTAATATGCTAGCCAGAGAGCGTGAAGCAGTACAGTGCAAGCAGGTCCAATCATGAGAATTGGGAGGAGGAAGGCTCGCCAAACAACCAACAAGTACAAACACGGAAGACGGACTAGGAGACAGGGTCAGGATTGTTCAAAAGCCGACCGTACCGACAACAACTCAGGAGAGAGTGCAATACCAGAGAGCAGGGCCACCAGGGCACCTACTCAAGTTCACCAATAGCCTAATACAAGCAACTGTGTGTTGACGGAGGAAGAAGCCTGAGGGTTGCCCACTGTTCATAACCCTAAGTGCAACACATCACGAGATGCAGCGTGAGGGCTAGGAACTTCAACGCAAGCATGCTTGAACCAAAATAGAACAGCATATTACCCTAGCAGGAATAGCTTATTTAATATTCAAGAGTGAGGTATAGGGCTTCATAGGATGACCATATAACCGAACCCATGCTTGCGAATTTATAAGCTTCTCTGAGGCATCTGGAAAACAACTCGAAATAGTGAATGAGAGCATGTTGCAAGATATGTTTAACTGATTAGTATGATATTTAGATAATACTACTCCTCGCATTTTCTAGTTGCATGTGCGATAGCTGCATAATGCGTTGATAGCTGAATATCAGAACTGATCACTCGATATTTCATATTACTATTAGTATGTAGGCATTTGGACCCCATATTCATACATAGTCTATCACGACAAAGAGATCACAGACTGTCTATGAGTGGAGTGGGGACACCCTCAGATGAAATTGCAGTTCAGGAGATTCTTTGACTTGAGCTGGGCAAGTTGTCAGTGTCGAATAGTGTTGGCACTTTGTTCTGACGAACTGAATTGTTACGAAGATAGATCTTAACTAAAGAAGTTGGGGTAGCATGAATATTTGTATAAATAGTAGATTTCTCCCCCACTGGTTGAAGGAGCATGAAGCAACAGAGAGGAGATCTTAACAATATAACAAGTTGGCAAGTTATATTTTAACACGTTGATACTTGACTACACTTTATTACTTAACCTTTACCAAACAATTACCTACCAGCCTTGCTGATTAATTATCGATTGGCTGGAATATCATTGGCCTGGTCGGACAATCGCATTAGCTTACGGTATCCCCTGGTATTGCAGCATCTCCTTGGTTGTGACTAAAGTCCATCGAGGACCACTCCCGTTTGCCCTCCACCCGTGAAATGCCTGCCCCAACACCTCACCAGGTAAGCGGTTATCCATTGCGCAATCGGCCACAGTAGCCATCCCTGTCTCATTGGCGCACCGGGGTGCCCGATAATATTTCCTCTTATTCAGGGGAGCCTGCTGAAGGGTTTCTTTTCTCCTGTACATCTTTACGCTGGCTTTCATTGGGTTCAGCTTTCCTATGCTTTCCTCCCCATTGCGGTATGTCAGTGGCTGGTGTGCGGTTTGGCCTATATCATAGGGTCCTATGGGTCCCACAAGTTCTTCACGTGTGTGTTTGCTTTCCTATAGGTGGGAGGTATTTGTTTGTCACAAAACGAGGTAAAACAGGCCGTTGGATTGTTTTATGGTTTTGTTTTCGCTATAGCTAGCCCTCCATGCGGTTTCTTGTACCTTAATAACGAATGCATGATATAAATAAAATTAAACCAAAAAAGAAAATAGCCATCTCTTATTTTCTTGGTCCTTTACGCTACATGATATTGCTTTCACAACTCCTGTACTTCAGAATATAACTAATAACAAAGACCCACCCCAAGAAACCACCTACAGTAACCCTGATCAGTCGTCACGCGATCAGCCATAAACCACGAACCTGAGATCGTCATTTCCGAACCCTCCCACTTTGTCACTGTTATCGCTTCAGACCCTCCTGTCAGTTATGTGCTTTGGACTAATGTCTATTGCCTAGGCCCATTACAGAACATGTGATGAATGGCATTTCCGATAGTACCTGCGGGCCAATGAGCTCACGGACATCTCTTATCATTAGTTGTTTGGTAATTATAACCAGTTCAGGGATTGGCGGGAGTGGTGTGATGCCCTCTTCCTTGTGACTGTTCAATATGTGACTGTATTTGTGGGAGAAGTAATGAAGGTTGGCGGTGTGTGCATTTGTGCACCGTAAGTAAATAAATCCTAATAGTCTGTGGACTCCTATCGGATGAGTCATACCCCTCACACTGTGTCAACTCGCTTCTCCGCTACTGGTACTGACTACCTTTGGTCTGTTGCATAGTAAATGTATCATGAAGTCTGTAATTACAGGTCCCACAATTTCAATAATATTAAAAAGAAGTAGTGGTTTCCGGTTCTAAGATGTCCCAGTACTTTTGACATGTATTTTCTTTACCTACAGCATATAATCCTACAGTCATCTAGTGCAGTTATTCTAACAAAGCATGGTACCCTAGTGATAGAACCAAGCAATTTGACCACTCTTACCGCTTCTCCTGCTAATGTCTCCGCTAACCTTCCTGATATACCTGATCTATTTTCATATAACGGATGCTAAGCGCCAGACCTACAATTCCCATGTCCTCTACAAGTCCGGTTGACCAACCCATAGATCGCCCTAGCATGTACTGATACGACGACCTGGGGAACCAATTGCCTCTACTGCTAGCACTGGCGGGTAGACACAGACAGGAACTAAAGTGGTATTACTTAATAATTATGACGTACAGCTTGCTCCACGTCAATCTTCCCTCCAAATCGCTTCCCAATACCTGCCTGTCACATACCTCTAAGCTGACCGGTGCGACCCTGATGCAATTGTATATGCATGTAGCGGAGCTGATCTCAAGTTCTGACTTTGACATGAATGACATGCTGAGAGGAGAATTAATTACGATGCTCTTTGAAATACAGTGTATAATAATTAGCCACAAATCGAGTTGGAAAACTTCCAGTTCCTTTGGATATGATTTTTTGATCATGTATATCACAGGAATGTCCAGGTCGTTTAGAGGACTCCTGAATGAGCCGGGAACCATGTCAACAAAGATGAGTATGTTGCGGTTCAAGATTTAGGAAAGAAATGTTGTACAGTGGGCTATGGAAACACGAAGCGCAGTCTGCATATGTTGAATATGTTGATGTATTGACAGACGATGAGGTAGGTTCTCCCCTACGCCACCCCTTATATTCTTGTAACAACCCTACAAATAGGTAGCTACAGTGGACTAGACTCAAGCCCATATGGTATACAGTGTGGTAACTATATTGAGGATAGGCCAGTATACTTAGTATACTACCGGTAGACATGAGTTGGTACAAGTGTCTACAAAGTGACTTGGTGACATAGGGTTAGACAGGGTAACCTAGGTAGGCCAAAGTTACCCTACTA
>Ga0307517_10002052_pt1 | contig 32762 bp, 37 predicted proteins | sample 23_EM_MG_FD_194515 | JGI IMG/M metagenome (GOLD analysis project Ga0307517, IMG submission 194515) | Populus trichocarpa ectomycorrhiza microbial communities from riparian zone in the Pacific Northwest, United States - 23_EM | ecosystem: Host-associated > Plants > Roots > Unclassified | place... | reverse complement strand
TATTCGAGAGAACAATTAGCGCATCAGCGCCATGTTGGAAGAGTGAGAGGATGAGCACGACGTATTGCAAGGACATGATATATTCCTAATCGGTACATGTCTCCTGCGGCGTAATTCAATGTCAATGACTTCGTGAGGGTTCCGTACCTAAGCTGCCGAACAAATTTTGCCGAGCTTCTTATCATAGCCATTTCCAAGAGAAATCATCTTGAGACAAGGACACTTGACGAAAGACAGGAAAATCATAAGCAGACAGAGAGTGGGCAAAACATCGGCACGCGTTACGGTTATGTAAACTCCACTGGCAAGCCCGGGCCGCAGACCTATATTTAGAACGCGAACTGTGGCATCTATACCAGTCCATTGTCCAACTCACTCGCAGGCTGGATATTCTGAGTTGGTAAATTTGCGTTCAGGACTTCCTTTCTACATCCTATCCCAAATACGCTTTGCAAAAAATCTACGTATCCCGAGCCGAAAAGGATTATAAGTACGACATGTTCAATTTAGCAATAATCAAATGCAAAAGCCAGAGCGAGGACTGAAGTATAACCCAAACTATGAATCGTCCTCCAAATATTCTCTTAAACCCCTAACCAAAGCCTTCGCCAATACCTCGAGCGTTTCTGATCGTCTCTCCTTAGGAGACAACGCCCTCTGCACCTCCGTTATGGTCCTCGTGCGATTGTATATTAATCCCACTTTCCGAGGTGAGAAGGAAACCGTGACAAGGGAAAAAGGGAGGGGTTGGATCGGAGGCCTAACGGGAGGACTCTGAGTCAAGGGCGAAGACGAAGAAGATTTCTTCATGAACGAAAATATGGAACGAGAAGGGGTCTTTGGTGATCTGTGAACTGGTTGGGACGTTGTCGGCGATGAAACCGTTGGTGAAGCTGGTAAGCTAATGAGTGATGGATTCTTGCTGCTCGTTGCTGCTCCAGATCCTTGGATCCTATGTCTTCCGGGTTCCTTCCGTATTCCAGGTACAGTCACAACACCCTCTCGGAATCCGTATATCCTCGTCAAGTCTTCCAATCGCGCCCGAGGCTGTGCGACGTCAAAGAGATCACGGAAAGATTCCTCGGGCTCGATATGTAGCTCTGTATCGTCTGCGAAAACGTCTTGTCTGACTTTGAGTGCGATGTACCGATCTAGAATGTTCGTTTCCCTTTGAAGAGATTTTATGGGGGACGTAGATGCCCAGTCTTCCCTCACCACCAACGACGACTGAGAATTCGATCCATATGCGGGTGGGTTGCTCGCTCCACCAGAAGGAAAAGCGGGTACACCCAACGGAAACGGATCACTCGAATAAGGAGGGCGGATGAGAGATTGGTAGGAGGGTAGATATATCGAACGCAGAACGTGCATACAGGCAATGTAAAGGTGCTTGCTGACGAATCGCAGAGAGGTGGAGAGCCAGAAGAGCACCTTCCTTTGCTTTTCCGCTTTTGTGTCTTCAAAGATTCGAGCTTCAAAGTTGTTCTGGACTCTAGAGTCGCTTCCAGAACGAACAGATGAAGACGAGGGAGATGCCGGGTTCAAGAAAACGGTGGAATCGACTGGGAAGAGGGCGTAAAGGATCTGGATGAGAATGTGGGGTGGTAAGGAAGGAAAGGTGGGCCTTCCAGCAGCATTAAGGGTGCTCTGGGATGTTCCTGTACTAGTATTGGAGTTGGCCACACTGAGATATGGTGGTGGTGGATAGTTCATGATGACTTTCTCGTCAATGATCATCCTTGCTGCGACACTGTTTTTATGGAGTGGGGAAATGAAAAAATAAACAGATGGGGGATGAAATATAGACCGGACTTGGATGCGCAGTTACGGTAACCGAGTGAGAATCCTCCTTTCGTGGTTCGAACTGCGTTGTGCTTGTGTGTATCAGGTTGTGATGAAAAGCTGCGGACTCCGGAGAAGACCTTGGGCAAACTCCGACTCCCGTCAGTGCGGAAAGTCGCCACGAAGCGCGTTTTTTAAGTCTACGGATTGCAATAAAGACATCCTCGATCGAACGATGCACCCTTTCCTGAAGTGTCGTGCTGGCGTTGGGAGAATGATGTATTACTGCGGCAATACAGTGAGTTCTTTCACTTTTTTAAAGCCTAATGTCGCGCATATGATAAGGTTGTGGACGATAAAACGGCTCAAATCCGAGTCGGTGGGTGTGAGTCTTGGTCCAACTTCTTTGCGACACCTGTAATTGAAGTTTGCTATGTAGACGAACACATTATCGGCGATGGCAGGGTTAAGAAAGCAGCAAGACGAATACAGAAGACCCTGAACCGGGCATAAGGATTCATGAAGCGACTACTCGGCTTTGGCTCAGCGTACTGCAGAGATTACATGGCATCTAGGTTAATTCGTTGATGCGGGAACGTCAGGCACTGGCGGACCTTCGGAGCTGGATGCCTCAGCTTCAGCTTCGGCTAGATTCTTCTCGGGCAGGGTCATTGAGATATTTGACGTGCACAGCGTCACAGGTAGCTTGGCACGGATTGCATTAAACGGCTCAGAAATGAATCCTCTGCGGGCAATAGCTTACAAAAGCGAAGAAGTACAAAAAAGCTAACAGAGCTTTGTCGGACCCTCCTTGAAGATGTCGAGCGACATCCCTATCCCCACGCAGACGACACCTATTCCTACCATCCGAGTCCCTATCCATTCGATATCCATCACCATCCCAACAGAGACCACACCGCACCAATCCCAAACTCTGAGCGAGATTCCAGACAAACCTACAACTTCTCATAAACGGACTGGAGAAGATACTGACAGGAAGAAAATATGGGCAGTGGCAATATTGCCGTTAATCCTCCATTTGCCTCCGTTATCACGATCGTCGCCCTTTTCATGATTTACGTCAACGGACATGATTTCAACCTACATTCCAGACAGGCGTTATCGAAATTTATCCCTCTTCAATCCGACATCACAACTGCCATATCAGCCAGTGTTGTCCTATATCGACTATTTGCGTCGATGTGGTCTGCTGCGATGCTCTGGCGATGCATCTTCATCCTGATGGGAAATGGTGGCATTTCTCTAGAACAAATTGACCGGCTGCTAGCTTGGCAGATACACGTTCATCCACTCCGGCTTGGCTTGCTGGTCTCGATCATCCTACTTGCGGCCATTCCCTCCCAGTTCTCGGGGCCTATCCTCACAGGATCTATTACGTGGTCGTCGTCTTATCGTCTTAGTGAGGGCTGGCAAAGGGTCACAGGCATAGATGCTGGTGATATGGTCAGGGGCTCCTACTTTCCAGCACATGGATTTCAACAAGCGTTCGCTCAAGCTTCTGGTCTTGGAGGCACTGCCTGGAAAGACGCATTGGGAGATAAACGAACCATGAGACGTGTCATTTATAGCATGGCGCATCTTCCAATTAACTCGACTTTGAAAAATATTACATTACCATATTTCGCCATCAGCAAGCTCGAGTGGACTACGGAGTCGGCCATTCCGAAAGAGGACAGTCTGAAGATCAGAAATTCGTCAAATAATAACCCACTATTCATCTATCCCTTCACTGGAGTTTTCACGCTGATTCCCGACGCTTGGGGTTTCCCCTACCTTTCCCCTACCTCTCCTGAGATTGTACAAGAAACGTGGTTGGTTTCTGGCGTCGCCCCCTCTACAGATGGTTGGGCAGTTGGCCGCATCACTTACGTGGCCGGGGCTGCTAAATGTAGAGACTGTAGGGTCTCTGCTCCGTTCACTGCTCAAAATGATACTGTTTTGACAGTGTTGCCATCCACAGCAGCTCGGGCTGCGATAGCCTTGATGCCAATGGTATGGGGGATGATGGCAGCGCAAAATAATTCCCTTCCTGGTATCGACAATATCGATGATTATGTCCGTGCACTCTTGATTCGATCCTACGCGGCATCGCGGACTTACGCAACTTGGGCGTTCAGTCAATCTGACGGACGGTTATCGACTGTTGCCCATACCGCAATTCAGACCTCACGTGCGACCGTCTTATTGTGGAGAGTATGGCTGTGGCTGTCGCTGAATTTCCTTTTCACGACCTCAGGACTCCTCTTCCTTATCGTACAAGGAATGAGTGGTCAACGACTGGTCGGGAGTCCTCCTCTTGCCGCACTCCTTCTTGGCACTTCAGAACTCCTTCACAAACGCGACCGCGCCTTCTGTGACTTTTCGACAATGACTGGAGATGACAAGGGTATTGGTTATCTACACTTCACACGAGACGTGACTCAGGGGAGTCATAGGCAGGTGGAAATTGTCGAAAAATGAACTATCCCATTATCTTCAGTGGCTGCTTCTTTGTGCACTCTTGACCATTACAAAAACTCAGCATCTATTTTGTTTCTTCTGAAAGTACAAAATTCGTTCTATGATTGTGATACATTTCCGATGGCAAAAGCTTAGTGAAGAGCCCGAAGCCGAGTTGTTCGAAGTGACGAACAGTCGGAAATACGACCCGAAAGGTCGGTCACAAGGAGTCAGAGACCGTTATTCCAATGCATTTGTGTATATATACGAAATCCGATTCCATTCCAGCACAATGGTTCACTTTTTTTGTGGAATCAAATTGGGAATGTGTGTGTGTCCCTTGCAAATGTTTACATAGCTATAAACTTGAAAGTTGAAGACAAGTAGGTCACGGTTTAAATTTTTTGTTCAAGTGTGTTTGAATCTAATTATTCTGAGGGTGAAAGCTCATACATTGGCGAAAAAAATGGGACCTAGACGTCGGAGGCTGAACATTGTTGGCATGGTGCACTTGCTTCAGCTAGATCCGAGTCGAGAGTCGAGATACCAAAACTGGTTGGGTCCGGAATCATTTTGGTGTACTATATTTGCTGTCCTGGCAGGGTAAGGAATTCTTTCAGTGCATAGTCATAGAGCCGTGAAACTGTGAATGAGGTGCGAATGAACTGTACAGTCTGTACTTGAACAATTGCTGTCGCTCATTCACTAAGCAAGACAATCTGGCTGGCGCAGCGACGGTCTTGGAGAGACTTGAGGTCCACATGGATCCTTCAACTTCAAGAAGCGGGACGCAGTGGAGTCTTGTTCGAAGTACGCACTCCTCATAAACCACAGATCCTGAAGCAGAACATTTGCCTGGGCCCTGTTTTTGGGATCAAGTACCAGCATTTTTCGGAGACATATTGTTAGCACCCTAAAGTCTTCTTTGCTCAACAGACCACATATAACATGCTTTGCAAAATAGTCTCGGGGGACCCCGTCCTCAAGCGGAAAAAATCCCTGAGCACCTGCGTTCATAGCTTTTGTGTTCGAAAGGATAGGCAATGAACAGTACTAACAGTTTGGATCCTGTAAAGCATTCGAAATCCAATCATCGGGAATATTTCCAATCACCTTCTCAAACTGGGAAATCAACTTGTGATCCGAGTTCGAACGGAAAATTTCAAGGAGAGTACGGCCAGTAAGGAGAGCATATATCTATTCAAAACCTCAATAACTATCGGAAGAATGGGCTTGAATACTGACAGTACAGCCCAAATTCCAAATATCCACGGCATTGGTTAATCCCAATTTGAATACTAGTTCTGGCGGGCGAAATGAGGGTGGAGTGGTTATGCTTTTTGGCGGTCGGCTACAAAAGAAAGCTAAGGGACCACTAGTAGTATCCTGTGTTTCAATAGGGACTGCCTGAATAAAGGACTTACATCCTCCGAAATCGATCAACTGTACGTCGCATAAGCCACAAGTATATTGAGAACTGGTCTCGTATACCAATGGGGTCATTCGCGTTGTCCTGATTTAAGTATGCAAGTAATAGAGTCCACGATATTAAGACCCATTCAAGTTTAATGAGTATTCCAAAACACATACCCAGTTCAGGAGGAGGTATGGCAGCTCTAATCAAGCGACGGTGACGGGACAAATTTTGACAAGGTTGATTCAGTGGCCGTATGGCTGCCCAACTGCTCAACTAAGAGGAACCTATCTCAGACGGAGTCTGAAAGCGGATTCGGTCGTTGATAATGGGGGGTAGCAGAAGTGAAGGTGAAAAATTCGTACGCAGAATCCAGATGAGTCCCACGACCAAGATGATTTAGATGTCGTAAACCGCTAAGTGCATGTTGGTTCGAGATTCGAAGCATAGCCCTGAGAGCAGATTTCGCAAAGAAGTCAGCACAGCCGAGACGATCCAATGGATTATGGGAGTGGTAACTTGCTAAAGTATCACAACGGGCCGGACAGTTACATAAATTTAGAGTCCCATTTACGCGCTGACATGTATGTGTCTAAATAAGTTATACCCAGACAAAGGTTGCTGCGAAAAGATGTCCAAAAGATTGCAGAATTTGATGTGCTCAAAAATGAGAAGTTGCTAAATATCATCGTCGTGAAAAAAAAGGACAGCAAGGAAAGAATTTGCAGATGCAGAAAAAAGAGTTTAAATAGTCATCGTCGGTCATGAATGTATGCGTCTTAGGATGTCTAGCTATGTGTAGGAAGTTGCCGGTAGGAATACATAAGAGTGAATATCGGTAAAGAAAAGTGCATGGGTTGGAGACAAGGATGTGGATTGCCAGAGGCTGGTGATAGGTAGCTAAGTAACGTCGAGCACGGGAGTGGACTACCAGAACTGGCAGTCATTCGATTCAGTATCTGATTTGGATAGTTGTGAGCAGTGGCCAGGGCTTGTATACACAGTCGGGGTAAATGCAGTCTCACAAGGAGTGGTGTGCGACAGAGCCCATACTGTCAGGAGGAACGACCGAAAGAAGCCAGAAGAAACAGGGTTCGCAACAGTCAGATCTTCAATTCGCGAAACCCTCTGACATCCAATCTTCCCGACCCATTTCTCCTCCACTCCGCATTGCCTTGCATATCAGCCAATCCATCCACTGCATTTGCGAGCTCGGTACTGTCACCTTTTCCTTTCCACTTTCCCCCAGGAATGACAATCTTCCCAGCCGACAGACTAGTAGACGTTCCATTAGAACCATGGGTGTCAACGGGGATCTCCTTCCTTGGCTTAGGCAAACCCAGTGCTTTCCGTTGTCTCCTTGTCAACGGTCTGTCCTCAGCATGATGGGGGTCGCCATGAAGGTACTTTTCATGTGCGTTCTTACCTAGTCCGTCTGGCACGATGAACGGCGTGGGTAGTAATGGAAGTTCAGCGGCAATTTCATTATCGGGTTCGTCAGCTTGTGATCCCAGTTCGACATCATCATCGTCGACCTCCACCTCAGATAATGCCCCAGAAACAGAAGATGCAACAGAGGAAGCTACTGAGCTCAAAGGGGAAGAAGAGGTACTGCCAGGAGCAGACAGAAAAGGCGTGTCTGCTTTTCCGTCAACATCGACATGCATGACAATATCAACCACATCTCCTTCGTCCTTCGCCACATCGTCTTCGACAGCTTTGCGAACACTCGAAACATCTGGCGTACCATCCGCATCTGCCCCAGACCATCCACCAGACCCAACTCTTCTCCTCCGACTCCTCTTCGAATTTTCGGGATCTTCTTCGGCCCCACTCGCACTTGATTCATCAAAGGTTCTTTTCGGAGATCTGTATTGACTTCTAGGAGTCTGTAAGATATGGGCATGTGGATGTCGATAACCGTGGCCAAGTCCTTCTGGAGTGGATATATGCGCGTTGGGAGAGGGGTCTTCAGGGTAAACCTCGTTTGCAAGCGAGGAACTAGGTAGTGGTGAAGCTGCGGATGATGTCACCAGTGATGACGAGGAGCCCACAAAGGGAGAAGCAGATCGGGAGATCGGGAGAGGGATCATAGAAGGGTCGTGAAGAGATTGCGACGAGCTGGTCGCTGGTGTTAAAGATGACGACGAAGTTCCAGCATCAATCGCATTCTCCGAGACCGAAGACGTCAACTTGAGCTTCACCTTCAGTAACGTAGCGCTACTCGAACTTGCGTCGGGTTCTTTCTCTTTCTCCTTGCGTTCCCTCCTCCTTTCCCGCTCCTTCTCCTTCCTTTCCTTCTCTCTCCGCTCCACATCTTTCTTTCTTTCTCGGTCCCTCTCCTTCGCAGACATAGGACCTTCCTCTGACGGGGGTGGGGTTTCAGAAACATTGGGTAGACCAGTATGAGGGCCGCGCAGATTGCGGATGGAAGAGAAGTGTTCCCAGTCATGGTACCTATAAAATTAGAGGGTTTCAATGAAGGCAACGGGAAATGAGCCTTTGTTATCCAGCAAAGGCGATACAAACAATGGAATAGAACTTACGCCACATAAACTGTGGGACCCGAACCCTCGGATGTAATTTCCACCCCGACCTCAACAATGTTGTCCTCCTCCTCGCTCCCAATTTCCTCATAAACGAAATAGCCTTTCCCGAGCTTAATTCTGGTCTCTTCCTGAGCTTTTGTGGGAGAAACGGACTTGGTTGACCTTCTGGACGTGCTCCTCGGCGTAGACGATGATTCTGCCTGCCCACTCGTACTAGCACCCGACCCGGCAGAGGTAGAACCTCCATCTTCCAAACAAGCCGCACCCCACTCAATGACATAGACCAAGCCCGGCTGTATAACCTTAACATTCCGCTTGGTCATATGAGCAAACGCGGAGAGTTCCATATGCCCGCCGTAAGTCGCATTCTCTCTCATGGCTCTCAAGTGAGCGTCTAAACCTCTTTCGTCCTCTACAAATGGCTCATAGCGTGACTTGTGTTTGGCGATGTGATCACAGATCTGTTGTCGGAGCTCATGGTGCTTGGAGGGGGAACCGTAGAGCTGGTCTGAGAGTGCTCGGAAGAGACAATTGCCATCGCCAATGGTTGGGGCGGGGTACAATCCAAGGAGAGAAAGCTGGGCTGTGAGTTGAGTAGTGGAGGAGGAGGTTTCGGTGAGGAGCTATGAAAGGGACACGATTTCCAGTTCAGTAAAATGTGATAACGAGATAAACGAATAGGCGCGTACTCGGCCTTTCGAAGACCTTGTGTTTCGTGAACGTACTGTACGATGATGAAAGGTACGTCAACGATGGTCAAGGCAACGATCAACAATGTGGGGTAAAAAAATGAGGCACATGATTTTTGGAAATGCAAAAGTTGTAGATAAATAGGAGAAAGAAGACGCACACTGCGGAGTCGGCCCCTTTGCATTCTTGTGACTTCTATGGGTCTTGCCCATTTCACCGCAGTGCAAACCCTGTCCTTTGACCGCCTAGTGACTTTGTCTCCCTCAAGACAAAACAAGATAGTGGCCAAAGGAGGGGGGAGTAAAATATTAAGTACTGAAGAAGGAAAAGAGCGAGGACCAGGGGTGGGTTGATGCGAAGCAAGGCAGTTTATTTATGATGGTGATGCCCGCTGACACCGCCTGTTTTAGTTTTCGGGGTCTTGGACGGGTACGGCGAGCCTCGTGCTTCACATATATGGTAAGTGGGTAACGAGGCGGCGAAAGGGAATCTGAATTCAACGGTTGATCATGAACGAGTCTTATTGTGTTCACTGAATTGATCCACGTGCCTTTCAATGCGGACTGTGGTCGTATTTAAACGCCAGCTTTGAACACTATTAATACGTCACCTATCATGTCGCCATTCACGACCTCTGGTTTTCCAGACTGCCAACGGGAGAAGCAATTGGCCCAGAAAGCATATTCCTATACCAATCTACTAAAACCATCACCAACTATTTAACTGTTAGGAAATCTTCTGAGCCCGCTATTTCGGCAAGAAATGCCAAGTGACGGAAAGAACCCCAACTCCGAGGTTATCCAAGTCCTGGAACAAAGCTGGGGACAGATCTGTGGAAAAAGAAAAAAAACCGGGTCGTCGTCAAATTCGGTGAACTTGGGCGCTTATCAACCGCACATACCGATATCGTCAATCCCACAGCCTTGGCAACTATCGACCGTCTTGCCCCGAGTCCTCTTGCCATTCTTGTTGTTCACAATCTCGATCAACTTCAGTCACCCCGAGGTTAATACATTTTTTTAAAATACAAACTTGTTGAAGAGAGACTTACCTGTCCGCAGTTTTTACCCTTATTACGGTCGTAGAGTGTCTTACTGATAGCTAAGACCTTCTCGTTCCTGTTGTTTTTCCAACCACAATTGCCCAGACCTGTCGATGACGCTATTCAGCAGGACCATTGATACTCCAGGACCTCAAAGCTTACCCGGTTCATACCAGGTGGCCTGTCCGACGACAAAGGAAGGCATAAGTGATATGTAAACTGACAAAGACTCAGAAGGCAAAAAACTTACCCGACCACGATGATCCACAAGGGTCGTGTTAACACTGCAGGTCACCATTTCGCTCTCGGGAGGAGAGTAAGACCCAAGGGCAGAGTCACTTTCCCTGAGAGGGATTTGAACAGCCAGAGCTGCGAGAGAAAGTGCGAAAAAAATGTAAAGCTTGGAGACAAGTGTCATTTCTTGGGGGGATGAGTTGAGTTTCTACCGTTTCGCCGTTTTTATACGGTTTGTTTATGCAGAACGTGGTAAGAAATTCTCTGATTCGCTCCTGGGATGCAAGGAGAGTGGGAATATGCTATTGATATCTGCCTTGGACGAGCGTTGACATCATGTATTGTGCTCCAGAGTCTTATCTCAGGCAGGAAATTGAAGCGCTGGTCTGGGTGTTCAAATTAGTAAGATGAGAAAATAAACTTTCACACAGGAAGTTAATAAAAGGGCTCGACGTACTTCAAACTTGGAATCTGGGGGATGATTAGTATCCGGGGTCGTTGCTCAGCGCTCAGCGCCCGCCTGTTGAACGAGAATTTAAAACACATTCGTAAGCCTTGACTGGAATAGATTTAAGTTTATATGTCAGAGTGAACTAAAATCATATCATTACTTGGCGAACTCGGAGTTGCCGAAAATGAGTACTTACTAATTAGTTTCCATAAATAGTAAATAATAAAAAAGTTCAAGGCATAATTTTGATGGAAGGGAAATCTGCTCAGTGCTGGGTGAGTATAAAATGATATTACATAAATTCTGTGCTTAAAGGATGTAGCATGATCAGAATAGTGTCCGACTCCAGCAGTGATATGATAGATATGGCCCCTTTGATGCCGCGGGAAGTAACGAGTACCCTTTTGAAAAGCGGTGGATGTTCTGTTCTGGAAATCTGTCACATCGAGAAGCATGCATGAAACGCCTGTTTGGAAATGAAGCTGAACAGATGCCTCGTGTTTTGATGAGTCTGGTACTGCGAATGCTGCGAACCGAATTGTTCATGAGTCTCAACGAAGAGGTTGGTTAGCACAAGGGTTAGCACTTGCTGTTGCCAGTGGCAGTCGTCATTGGAGGCCTCCACCAGCACGAACTGAACTCGACGCAACTGTGATAAAGTAGAATGAAATCCAAGAAAAATGTGCAATACGCGTGTCAAATGAAACGTAGGAGTGTGGAGAATACAAAATTGCAGCGACTGCTTCAATCAATGAATCGCATAAGTAGAGAGAACCATACGAAGACCGTTGTTCCCCTGCGTTCATGCAATGTCCGTCCTCTTGCTCCTCATCTCGACCTTCATAAACGGCACTCCAACTGTTGCGAATCCCAGCGTGGCGGAGCCCTCACAACTTGGGTCTCTCAATGTAGAGAACTGCGCATCGCGGAGGTCCCTTCTCAACATCATCTGGATTTGTCTGTCGACTATCCTTCTTTGCGCATGGATATCGGTACATCCCAACACTTTACAAGGAAACAGATGGAAGGCATTGTGGAGAAGAATAAAGATGATGATTTGGACAATAATTGCACCAGAGCTCATCCTAGCATGGTCTGTGAGACAGTGGTACGGAGCATGGACAATCCGGGATCGGTACACAGATGAAAACAGTATGTACTCAGCTTTGCTCACACGCCTTCCTGAACGTATCTTCGAAAAGCATTCTCTGGGAATCCAGGATCCTTTAATCATTTTATATGGATAGGGAAGCAATGGTTTGCAGAACGAGCAGTGAAAAGCCAATACGAAAGTCGAGAAGGTATGCGTCCAAGATCCAATGTTTATCTGGATTGTTTGACGACGTGACGATGTAGGACCGAAGCGGGAATGGACAATGACCCATGGCCATTTACTTGTCATGGGAGGCTTCACGCTCGTCATTGACCCAGCCTCCAGGAATCCACGTTACAACGTACTGACCGATGAACTTTTCGAACAACTCCTCAATGAAAGACGCATTGACTTTCCGACCATCACTGTGAATGAGATAGACGACAAATCGAAAAGTGATTTTCTTGCCAAAACTATCGCCATCCTTCAGTCGACGTGGTTCATACTCCAGTGTATTGCACGCGGCATCCAAGGACTTTCTCTGACGGAGCTGGAACTCGCGACTCTCGCGTTGGCATGTTTGAATGCCATCACCAGTGTCTTCTGGCTTCGTAAACCTCTAGGTTTGCAAGAACCAGTGAAAGTGAAACTTAAATCAAGGGAAATATCAAAAAGTGTCCAGGATTCTGATGAACCAGCAAGTCCAGTGAAACAGGTGAGTAAAATAGTGTTCTCACATGCAGTATTCACGAAGCTGACATGCCGCAAGTATGAAAACTTTGATTTCTCTGTAGCGCGCGCTGCTGCTCGGAGAGTCTTTGACAGCATTACTTCTGGGATCAGTAACATTTTCCGAGGCTCTTGCCATGAACACCCAGTTGTGTTCTTCTTTCAATGGTGTTTTGTCCTCCCTACGTACACCTTGGCCCTCATCCTCTTTCTACCCTTCACATTTTTCCCTTTTGCGATCGTTCTATTCCTTAGGATCATCGAGCCCCTCGTCACATCCATAACAAAGCCGCCAACTGATAATCGTGCCTTCTTGATCACTAGGATTGTGAAATCCCTCCGCGAAATCCGTTATCGATTAACTTCCTCTATCTCTGCTATATTCAGCAAATGGCTCAGCAAAATCTGGCGGTACAACGACGCCTCGCATTTCTGGCAAATCCCCTTTTTCAGCCCCGCTCCGACCCCGATTCCCCTCCACCGTACTCTGTTCACTTGGTTTTTCGTACTCCCCGCCCTCTTCTTTGCTCTCTGTCTCCTTTTTCTCCTGCTCATACCTCCTGTTTTCATATTCTTCTCCATCCTCTTCATCTTCACCTCAGCTTTCAACATTCTTGCAAGTAGCAAAGTAGTTGCAGGTCGCTCTCATGTGCCAGCGTTTTATGCACCCGAGACCACAGAGGGCCGTTACTCTCGCATGATCGTCTTTGCCTTCTTCGGAGTCATTTTTGGGGGTATCCATTGCGTGGGATGGAATTTCCTGTTCCCTACCCGGACCGAACAATATCTTTGGCGATTCACCTCGTTGACCATTACCTTCATTCCTGTCGTTGTGGCACCAATCGACTTTTTTTTGACCATGCAGAGCGTGGTTTTTGTCAAGAACATGTCAAAGTTTGCAAGGGCCTTATTTTCGGCGTTGGATCTTGTAATGACTGTACTTGTCTTCGCGTACGTCATGGCAAGGCTTTCACTCATTGCACAGGCGCTGGCCCTTTTGCGGAGACAACCATCTGATGCCTACCTTGCGGTCGACTGGACACAATACGTACCTCACGTCGTATGAGGTTGCCGACATCAACTTTTGCTGTAGCTAGAGTATCTTGACATATTTTTATGAACACCCTCCGGTTCCCCTTGCCAATTTTTGTTCTTGGACCTGGGCAATGCTAATAAGGGACGAGTAAACAAAAAAAACTATGTGTGCAATATGAAGGGTACCAGTAACAACTTACAAATTCCTATATTCCCAAACCCTGACGTGTTGCTCTTGGCCTCCACTTGTTCCCAGCTGGGGTGAATTCTGTGAGTTAGTGGCAACCCATTGGCAGTCAATAAATCCAATAAACAGTGGAAATTACGCACTTTGTGTCCATCAAAATGTTCGAACTGCTCTCAGTGGATTCCGCTAATCATTCGATCTTGACCCATTTCCATGTCTCCCAGAGAACTGACATCCTAGTATCTCAGGATTCCGACATCGCGAAGAGACCAGATGCGGACGAGACCCTTCGCCAGCGACAAGAAAAACTCAATAGAATAGTCTTGAACGCAACTCGTGTTCGTTTTCTTGCTATTTCCCACAACTATGAAAAGATCGATAAAAGTTGTGGGTCGTCAGGATGAATAGGAGTCAAACCTCCCACTCCCCACGCCGGTGCTTACAGCTAAATACTTGCCATCTGGACTAAACTTGACACAAGTGACCTTGGCCGTAAAGTTCAACGTTCTGGTAAGGGGGGGCTGCTTGATGTTGGGGTTGTCAGAAACTCTCCACCCAGGCTGAGTTTCATTAGTAGTCGGCTGCGGTTGTCGATCTACTCGATTCATCCGCGTTGGGAGTAGGGGGTTGGTTGAAGAGGCCTGAGGTGAAGCCAAAATGGTCTGATTGTGCTGGACTTAGACTGTAACGAAACGTATAGGGATGGATGCATTTGGAGATCCTATTTGTTGGTAAGACAGGTGGAGGGCGAGGTCTGGGTGGGCGGCCGCTCACCATGCGGCAGCGGAGGAAGACGCCTGGGGTCGAGCCAAGATGGCCGGATTTGATTGATTCTGCCAGAGTATGAAAGGCCTTCGGGTTGAGCCTTTCATTAACCCTTGGTCGTTCTCCATGTTGTGGACCAAACTGGTTGAAAGGGTCGGCCTGGCGGCCACCCAGGATTCCGTCCTACAAAAACGACGAGAACATCGGCAGGGGTCCTGGTATGTCTTGAACAACGGACGTGTATGGGTCGTGGTCATGAATGTCGCCAATAAATTATATTATGTAAGGTCTGGCAGTGGTTGGGATTCAAGTTGGAGATTCGGCGGACCTGGACTGCGGCAGAATGGTGGAGCTGAGTCGGTATCACTCAACTACGATGACAATGGCTGTACCAACTTGCGCCATAGAAACGAAGGTGCATAGATTAGCGCCGGCTGGCAAGAGTTTGACTGGTTGGTTGATGCCTCGATGGTATCTGATCATCGGGTGCATGAGCCGGACTAGCGAACGGTGCATATTTACAGTAGGGTTATCAGAGGACTAGATCGCAAAATCAGAGGCCACAGTGACCATGCCTTTCTTTAGCGAGTCAGCATAGCACGATGGGCAAACTTGAGATCAAAACGCTCACTGCTACCGCTTCGCATCCCCGTGTTTTACTATAATCATTGCACTACGCATGGCCATGGGCCATCTATCTCCCCGCGCCGGTATTCATATTGGTATTGGAGCAAATATGTTGCGTCGGCTGCTCTCATCCCGAATCCTAACTATATAATATCGGATTCCTGAAGTTTTAGTATAACCGCTTAATCTTCCATCTGTGTCGCCACTGTCCAACTCAAGTCCAACCCACATGACGCAACCTCAAGGTATGCCCTTTACTTTGTGGTCCCCTGGCTCATGGCTGAACAAGTATATTATTGTAGTAGCAAAATCCAACTCGAAGGAGTCGTCGCTGAAGGGACAAAAATGTACAAATTGAACCTTCAATCCGCCGCTGATGGCACAGTCTGAATGCTTAATTTCACAGACAAAGTGACAAGTGCTAGTGGTTGTCCGGCCAAAAAGATCGGGGTTCAAGAATATATACCTGTCAATACGGTACTGGATATAATTATGGATAGGTCTGGGGATGGCAAAATTTGGCTCGCTAACCTTTATGACGTCGGAGAAAACTTCATTGGAAATTGTGTAGTTTCAAAATCCGATCTCGAGGTGAGTGATCTTTGTAGATTTCCCACAAGTTACTCATGATCACACCTTCAAGACACACTGCGAATACCACTGCCAGATATAATGATCATCATATCACGTGTTGTGTCTCCATTCTTACCTTATTAGGCCATGCCGCCTAATTATATTTATGATATTCTCGAGCGGGCCATCGCTGCGCGTGGCAGGTACAAGCCCCCTTTTGCCCCCTTTTTCCAATTTGTTTTATTTAAAAGAATCAAATCACAGTCGAATTTTCATTATTTAAAAACCAAAAGAGCAACACTGAAACAGGACAAGAGAACTTAGATGTACTCCGGCAATGACTTTCTGTGCAATCCAATTATCTGTACCTATAGTAGTAGAACTATAAACTAGTAGTTATTCCCCAAATATCATCGTGTTACCTGCCCACATTCAACAGAATCACTGAAAATGGGCAGTGCGAATCTTACTCGCATCGGCCCCAAGTTGTGTTGTTTGTCATGCGGAATCTCCGAGTCTCGTCTCAACATTCTTGACTTTCAGTCTGCATCTGCTCGGCTACAACTTGGCTGTTCCATGCCCTTTGCATAGTTGAAGAAGATATTCATATCTAATAAAAAGTTATGCTTTAAATAATGCCTGCAAACGAACCCCATGTGTCACCTCGCTCATTTTTCTCAAGTTATTTTCAGAATCCTGTTGCAGAAAATGCCACCCATCTAACAAACACCGACCACGCTGTCCCTTCATCAGTAAATCTGAAGACTGGCCGTCCATCAAGAAGGAGATGTACGACCAAGCGACGCCAGCTCCAGCTCCATCCGAGGACGAAACGACGGGCGCATATGAAGGAACGAATTCCTTTTTGCAATTATGACAGATACTCCTGCGAAGGTTGTTTAATTGGATGCCACTGCCAAACGATCAACTTTGAATACTTACCTAGGTGCGCATATCGATCAACTTTCTTGTTCGCGGTGTCAAAAGGAAAGGTTTTATTTCCAATTCGGAACTAAGAAAGTAAGTGCTTAAATTGGTGCTAGAAGGAGGATAAAGGCAAAGCGCATGGAAACCCAAAAATATAATTTCCATACCACATCGTTGCACATCGTCCTAGCTTGTAGACACGACCATGATTGCAGGAATATCAGTGTCACGAGATCCTCAAACTAAGACAGATTCGCCACTGTAATTCGTATCCATGAACTATTACAAATGCTCAAGAGACCCAAGTGCCCCATACATGCAGAGAGACGCAAAGATTTTCAAATGCCAGTCGCCAGAGATTTTTCGACGAGATTTGCCACACGCCGGGCTTCCCTGAGCCCTATCGTGCGAGAGGGGCGAACGCCGTGAGAGGAGTCCCACCAATCGTCAGGTAACCTCTCTTCTCCAAGCCACTGTCGAATCCTTTCCGTAGGTACGATAGCCTCGGAGTGTTCGGCAGGAGAGTCGGAGCCACGTAAGACGAGCCACGCGAGGGCACCTTCACCCAAGGCTACTTGTTCATGGACGCTGTACAGTTTCGCAGGGGCAGATACTTCGCGCTGAGCATGATAACGACCGAAATCAACGAGGCTTAGACCAGAGTGGTGGTTGCCGTTGGGATGGTGTATTTTCGAGGCATAATCGACAAGACGTTCCACCATTCGGGGGTCAGGAGCCGTCGAGGAGATACTGTCCGGATGGACGAAGGAGGCATTGTGTGTGATCTTGCGTGCACCACGGGCCGAAAGTGCGGAAAGGTCGAGTGTCCAGGACGGTATGAAAAATGACAGGACAGACATGAGAAAGAGAACGAGTGTGGCCGACAGGGAAGGACGGGACGGATGGGGCCACGATATCTTGCCACAAGTAAGGAAGCCTACCGAGGTGAGCAGGATGGCGAGTGGATAGGAGATATTGTAGACCAAGTGGATGGCGTTGATGACCTCGCTGAAAGTCAGGTCGTTTCCGCTCCGCGAACTTAATTGAATGCTTGTCAAGAGATGAAGTCGCCATATGGGGTTGCGCACGTACATGTACCCGTGGTTGGCCAGGGCGTTCAATGCTGGACAAGGAGAACGACTATCACCGGGCAATGGGGCCTCAAAATCGTTTGCTGCGGTCGACATTGTGAGAAGACAGTAGTCTGCGGTCAGCCCGTCCCGCATTTCGAGATATACGATCCAATGGTGGTGGTCAGCCGCAATTGAAAACGGCGTGCGGGGATAAGATCAGGGATTTCAATGAGAGATAAATCGTTCCGAATATCCGTTGTACGGACCGGACCATATATACCTGAGCTCCGCGAAGAGCTGTAGAGCACGGCAGAGAAAGCAGGAAACGCAGCAGTTCATGGAGACAAGGACCACAAATTTCGCAACCAGCAGACCGATCTCGGTTGACTGTAGAGAGGAGATGGGAGATGCTTAGTCATCGCCTCGTGTTGTGGGGTTCTGATGGACACCGCCTCGTGCAGTCCATTTTGACTTCAAATGTATGGCGATCAGGCAAGGAGAGGAGGGGTGATATAAGTGCTGGTTGATCAGACCACCAAGGTATCGACTTCCTCCCAGCCAGCGCCCATCCGATGTCAGACGCACCGTCCGGGGAAGTTCGCCACGACCTAGCGCTTCCCAACGAGCTGTTACACAAGGTCATTCTCTGGGTCTTGTGCGATAGCGTGCACTCCATGTGTACGTCCACGGGCGACACGACATGGGAGAAGAATACGATGTCAGTCCTCCATCAAGTATCCCCTGCCTTCAAGGCAATATCGAGCGAGTTGGCGGGTAAAGCCTTTGATCTGTCGAGAGATGTTAGAAGCGACGATGCGGCGTAAGCATCCTCTTCCCGTCTGATCAGCAGCGACGCTTACACACAGTTAACAGTGTATCGCGCAGCGTTCGTGATATTTTTATCTATTTGAGTCTCCTGGGAGCTAGATTCCGACATCCTTCAGACTGGGACACCGTATCCTTTCAGACTATCGATTGTTCATCGTCTTCTCTTATCTTTGCATATGCCCTGTACCTCAGCTGCACGTCCCTCCGCCGGAACGCAAGCCGCTCACCGCGAGATGTATTCGAGACCACGCACAAAGTCATCCTCTCCGCCGTTGACCAGTCAGAAGTTCTGTGCAAGCGGGTAAAGCCGGTCGAGTTAACATGGTTGTTGAGGGAATGCATGAATCAGGAACACGAGTTGGCCATCCATGGCAAGTGCTTGATTTAGTTGCGCCTTTGAAATGACTGGACCTTGTTTTGTTTTTCAGGTTTAAATATGGTCCAGGGCTTCAAAGACCTTCAATATTATGGGGATACATTAACCCTGTTCCAGAAGCATGTGGAAAAGGATGGAACAGGCCCCGTCACCGTATGTTTGTTTCGATTCTGTTCAGACCTCTCGTTGACAATCCTATTGTAGGGAGCACGTTATTTTGTACATACTGCCCTATTGAAAATTGAAAGGGCATATGAGAAATATGAAGGTATTCTCGACAGGAACTCGTCTCTTTTAGAACCACACGCATATGAGGTTCGTTTGAATTCAATGGCACGTTTTGAGATAAGCTGAAGATATAATTTATTAGCTACCCGGCGTCGTCCAAGGCTTGCGATGTTTAAATACCTTGACTATTGATGAAGATCAATATGATCTTCGAAAACGAATTAGAAATTTCGTGGAATTATGGTATGGGGCATGTCCTTTGTTGAATAAAACCGCCACGGTTATTGGATGATGACCCCTTGGATGACCCTGTAAGCATTTGTACCCTTATTTAGACAATTGGTGTAATATAATTTTGGGGCATTGAGCAACACTTTGTCTTGAGGCTTGAGCCTTGAGCCATTATCCCACCGGGCCGGTGGCCACTCTTCAATCTTCGGAAATTCAAATCCAACTCCTCAGCGAAGAGCTGACGCTGCGAACAAGAAAGTCGATCGATACGTTCATCTAGGTAATTCAGTCCCAAGGCCCTTGCAGGCTTGAGCCGCTTGACATTAAACATTTTTGTGTAACAGTTGCATCGCTTTACGAAGAACTAGACAACCTACGCAAGAGCATTTGCCATGATTGCAAAAAGATATTTGTTCCTTCATATGCGCCCGTTGCTTCGTCTTCGTATGGACCTGGACCTCGTCCTGGGCACCCCACTGTGAAAGGCCGCCAGACCCAGACCCCTTCATCTGGTCTTCCACATGTTTTGACAGCAGTCACAGAGGGCCTGTCCATTCCTATTCATTCCACTACACTCCAGCATAATCCAATCACCTTGTCTACCTCTTGCTCCGCTAGCCCGATCCCAACGCACCCACCAACTAATGGCGATGAAATTCAATCCAAACAGGCCGCATGGAGTGTTTCTCACAACCCTAACATCAAACAGTCCCTTCAAATTGAACTTGTCAAAACATTCAACTTGTCTTTTGTTTAGCCCAGATGGCAAATATTTAGCTGTAGGCCTTGACCGACGTAGTGGAAAAACCTATATTTATGACGTGAGTGAAGATTTGGTTAGCCCCCTCGTAGCTTAAGAAGACCTCAGCTGACCGTCAGAGCTAGCTGCCTCATAGATCCACACCTGAAGAACCAACCTCTGGTGTATTGTTTACATTTTAGCCCGGACAATAAGTTCATTGCGACTGCATCAGATAAAATCCGCGTACGTCATTCTGATGAACTTTTATCATTCATTTCATAGTTATGGGAGATTGCACGAAAACAAACTCGAGTTGCGTTCACAGGTCTGTACTCCGAGTCTGCTTCCAGGTTTCTCTCTTTTTCCCCCAATGGTCATTTCCTTGTCTCTGGCGAATGGCGCCATGTCCGCATTTGGTCACTTCGCGATGGCTCTTCAAAAACGCTGTTGGACAATGCCAGCACTACATACTCGATTACGTTCAGTCCGGACGGAAGACATATCGCCTCTGTAGATTATGGTGGTCTTTAGCGGAGTCAAGGACAACTTGGCATTCATCGAACGTTTGTGCTTGCCACATAAACACCGTTCGCTATACATCTGCTTGGATGCCGACATCGATTCTGAACAACAGAGCTGTCACCTTTTTTCGACGGGGTGTATGTTTCCTACAGCATATTTACTACAGCACCATGCTCCCCGCTTTATGGATTTCGGATTCCAATTTCACGCGCAGGACCTTCGGGCACTCGGGACCAAGTAACATTACAACTTTAATGCATAGAGATGGCCAGTAGTTAGTGTACATATGGCGGTAAAGGATTGCTGCGAGGAGCCAACCGACAAGAAGTCACATGAACGAATATTTCTTTGATTTTTCAGGAATTTCTTTGTAATGAAACCTGGACGTCCTGGACTTCTGAACGGAAAGGGATGGGAAAGGACTACGGGATTTGGAACCGTTATTCCACATACCCCACGAAAATGCAGTGATCCTTGAAGGTGTGAGTAACTGTGGGCAACCCTCCACAAAGATCACTCACCTCGAGATCACATTTCAAAAATTCACCATGACTGATGCGTCGGTCTCCAATATCAAACATAGCAAGCGAATCCTTGGGTACTTCACTCTTAGCTCCGCTGATTATTACCAGTACTGTATTGGCTTTTAAAATCGCATATTGTCGATCATTGATTTTGTACGGACAACCTAAAGCGTTTGTCACTTTGTCTGTGAAATTAAGCATTTAGACCCATCAGCGGCGTATTGAAGGATCAATTTGTACATATTGGTGCTAATACAATATACTTGTTCAGCCATGAGCCAGGGGACCACAAAGTAAAGGGCATACCTTGAGATTGCGACATGTGAGTTGACTGTTGGACAGTTATGTGACAGAAGTTTAAGCGGTTTTACTAAAACATCAGGAATCCGATATTATATAGAGTCGGGCTGTACTGATCGCAGCAGCCACAGCATCAGGATTCAGAGAGCAGCCGACGCAACATATTTGCTGCGATACCAATCTGACAGAGAGTCTGATTGGCGCGGGGAGATAGATGGGTAGAGTGCTTCTAGGTCTATCGTGCAACCCTGAAAGGATGATTATGAATGATGAAAGTAAAACACAGGGATGCGGAGCAGGGAGCGTTTGTTGCCCACCATGGCATAAGGCTGTTGCCGCGAAGGGATCACTTGCGACACTTCCTGGCCCCTCAGTAGTTCCGAAGTCCTGATCACCCTGACTTGTCTTTCAGGTGGTCTTTAGCGAAGTCAAGGACGACTTGGCATACATCGAACGTTTGTGCTTGCAACATCATGATAAACACCCTCCGCTATACATCTGCTTGGATGCCAACATCGATTCTGAACAACAGAGCTGCCACATTTTTTCGACGGGGTGTATGTTTCCGACAGCATATTTACTACAGCACCATGCTCCCCGCTTTATAGATTTCGGATTCCAGTTTTACGCGCAGGACCTTCGGGCACTCGGGATCCTCACAATCCTGATTAGCCCATAACTCGATCGAAAATTGCGATCCATGCCAATCCCTGCCTACGCCTTTGTAGGATCAAAGCATAACTTGTTTGTATTAGATATGAATATCTTCAACTATGCAAAGGGCCAAGTTGTAGCCGAAGCGGATGTAGAGTCAGGCTGAAAATTTCAAGAATGTTGGAATGAGAGATTCAAGGAACCCATATGTTCTGTTTCAGTGTTGCTCTTTTGGTTTTTAATGAAAATTTAACTGTGATTGGTTTTTTTTACAAATAAATCTAACAAGGATCATCGTCACCGTAACGAACGCAGTAATCCTTGAAGGTGTGAGTTACTGTGGGCAATCCTCCACAAAGATCACTCACATTGAGATCGTGTATTTTAACTACCCCATTTCCAAGGAAGTCTCCTTCAAAGGTGGTGGTAGCCTGCCAATCGGTTGGTATGTGAGTCGGAATCGATGCGGTTATCTTCAGTACGGTACCGACTCCTAAAACTTTTAAACCTTCCTTAATATTGAACGGGCAACCAATATCTTTTATCACTATGTCTGTGAAATTCAAGTTAAGCATTCAGACTGTGCCATCAGCAGCGTATTCAAGGAAGTTCAATTTGTACATTTTCGTCCCACTAGCCACCAGGGTTCTGATACAATATACTTGTTCAGCCATGGGCCAGGCCCGGGGGACGACCACAAAGTGAAGGGCATACCTTGATATCGCGCCATGTGAGTTGGACAGTGGCACAGATGGAAGTTTAAGCGGTTTTACTAAAACTTCAGGAATCCGATATATATATAATACAAGTGATCCAAGCGGGCTGTACTGATCGCAGCAGCCACAGCATGTGCAACATTGCTGATTGGCGCGCAATCCTGAAAGGATAATTATGAATGATGAAAGTAAAACACAGGGATGCGGAGCATGCGCAGGGAGCGTTTCAAGTTGTTGCCTGAGTCATCCGAGTCAGTCCACCTGTGCTATGCTGACTCGCTAAACCTTGAAGTCGGCATGGTCAGCTAGGCACTAGTCCTTTGATTATATAACCCTACTGTAAATAAGCGCCGATTTCGGTTCTTCGCTGGTCGGTCTCCGGCTCCCCCAAATCTCAGAGAGTGTTGTAGACCTTGATACGACTTAGCACTATCTCAATTCTGCCGCAGGTCCGGGATGTGCGCCTAACCGAATCTGCAACTTGAATCCCAACAAACTCAATGTGGTTTAAAAAGTGCGAGATCCCGCCGACGGACTCCACTGCTAGCTTTTTTAATTGGTCATAAGCTATTGGCAACATTCACGACCACGATCCGTACACGTTTGTTGTTCATCGTGAAATTTTGGATAAGAAATGATCGTTGTGGACATACCAGGACCCCTGCCTATGCTGTCTGATGTTCGATACCAAATTACCGTTTTGCACTTAGGGACGGACAAAATATCGGGTCACGGTCATCCGGGCCGCTAATCCCTCCATCTCAAATTCAACAATGGTTCACCAGCAAGGACAACCATCGTCTTCAGAAATCCAGGTCCAGGCCCTTAGAGGAGAGCTCAATAATGCAAACAAGAAGGTTGATCGATATGTGCATCTAGGTAGTTTTGGCACTTCAGAGTTGACACTGAACATAACATTAAGTATTAACAGTTGCATCGCTCTCCGAAGAACTAGACAACCTACGCAGGAGTATTTGTCACAATTGTAAAAAGAAATTCGTTCCTTCATATGCGCCCATTGCTTCGGATGGATCTGATCCTCTTCCTACGCTCTGGCATCCCACTGTGAACAGCCGCCAGACCCAGACCCCGGTTCATTCGTCTGGTCTTCCACTTTTATTGACAGAGGGCCCGTCCATTCCTATTTGTTCCACTACACTCCAGCAGAATTTAATCATCTTGTCTCGACCCTTGCCAACTTCACCTAATGACGATGGAATCCAATCCAAACAGGCCGGATGGAGTGTTTCTCACAACCCTAACATCAAACAGTCCCTTCAAATTGAACTTGTCAACACGTTCAACTTTACAACCAGCGTCTTTTGTCTCAAGTTTAGCCCAGATGGCAAATATTTAGCTGTAGGCCTTGACCGGCGTAGTGGAAAAACCTACATTTATGACGTGGAAAAGGGGGTGAAGATTTGGTTAGCCCTCTCGTACCTTTAGAAGACCTCAGCTGACCTTCAGAACTAGCTGCCTCGTAGATCTGGACCTGAAGAACCAACCTCTGGTGTATTGTTTACAATTTAGTCCAGACAATAAGTTCATTGCGACTGCATCAGATAAAATCCGCGTACGTCTTTTCTATTCATTCCGATGAATCTTTATCATTCTTATCATAGTTATGGGAGATTGCACGAAAACGAACGCGAGTTGCGTTCACCGGTCTGTACTCCGAGTCTGCTTCCAGGTCTCTCTGTTTTTCCCCCAATGGTCATTTTCTTGTCGCTGGCGAACGGCAGCGTGTCCTCATTTGGTCTCTTCGCGATGGCTCTTCGAAAACGCTGTTGGACAATGCCAGCACTACATACTCGATTACATTCAGTCCGGACGGACGACACATCGCCTCTGTAGATTATGGTGCATGGCTCAGAATATGGGACACTCGCACGAGCCAACTTTTGGACACATGGAATGGCAACACTCAGGAGGGGCTTTGTGTGGCTTTCACTCCAGATGGGAAAGGGTTGGTGAGTGGAGGTACAAACGGGATTCTGAGATACTGGGATGTCAGTTCTCTGGCGAATATGGGAATTGGTCGAGGTGGGGTGATTGGCGGAAGGCCCGGACGGAGGTTCACACAAATTCGAAAATTCGATAGGCACAGTGTACGTGATTTCTGAGCTTCCCACCTTCTGAATTTACTATTGTATTCATAGTCGTGGATTCGTACTGTTTCATTTTCGCCTGACTACCAGTGGGTTGCCACTGGCTCGCATGACAAAACTGTGCGGATTTGGGATCCGCATACTGCAGAGTGGCAATGCACGTTACACGGACATGATGCCTATCCCCGAACGATTGACTTTAATCCAGCTGGGAAGTATCTCGCGAGTGGGGGTGAAGACGAACAGGTTCGACTCTGGGAATATAGAACTGTTGCCGCGAAAAAATAACTTGCGACACTTCCTGGTCTCTCAGTAGTTTTGAAATCCTAAACACCGTTCTTACAGAGCTGGCACCTTTTTTCGACAGGGTGTATGTTTCCAACAGCATATTTGCTACAAATCGTCTTCCTTGAGCAAATTACCCTACGGCACCTGTCCAATTGAATTATATACCACCACAACCTATGAGACGACGCGCTGGCCCTCTGGATACTTACTTGGTCCCGATTAACCTTTCGGTGATCGAGAGTGAAAATTGTGAATGCGATATCCATTCCATCCTTGTCTTGGTGACATCTACGCCGTACAGCTCAGGCTATTGCGTTATCTACCAGATCACATCCTCAGATGGAATTCACTACAAGGGTTAAGTCATCGTACTTCCCCCATCTAAATTTGCTCGTACAACATATGCATCGGCCAACCAGCAATGAAATTACAAGCATCACCAATGTTGTCGAAGGGACAGTCAGTAATCGACGGAACTCCCGCGGCTGTTCATCTTGGACTGTCTCGTTACCATCCGATAGAGATTGCACTTGGGGAAGCCCTTTTTTGTCAAGACCAGGAGACGAACGTCACCAATTTACCAAGCAACGTACAATACAAAGCACTTGGCAATGGTCTACTCTAAGCTATTCTTTACCATCTCGTCTTCCAGAAGCCCCTTCTTGGCGCTAACGGTCAGATATTGTTGTTCATGGGAGTAGGGAGAGGTATTTGCCACCAACTCCGAATGCCGCCTGTGAGGGTTCCCACATACCGAATCACAGTAGCTGCATATATGAACAGCCTAATGGCGTTGCCAACAACCACTTCTACTTCCGTACTCGGCGACCAACCAATCCCCGAGTCTCTGCAATGTCGGTGGGTTCGTCTTCAACGTAAACCTTGATGTCCGCCTGCACAAGTAACTCTTCGATGTCGTGGATATGAACGACAGACGGTGAAGAGGCTTTTAATGGAGTTATAAAAACCATTAACAAATCTGCTCAAGAAACAAGCGACGCATTGCTGCATTCGTCGAGTGCATCTATGACGATGGTGGGAGTGTCGGTTACGGACTCAGAAATGGCTCCGATAACAGTCGCTTCAGCTGATTTCCAAGTGAAGGTAACTGGCTTCAAGGGCTTCGACTAGTGCAGATGCAAATTGCGGACAGAATCGCGCTAGTCGACGGGCAATTGTAGGAATGATATTTCGAACATCACTGCACTCGGGGAGAGAGCGAGAGCAGAAGAAGTTAGCTCCTAGTAAGCCATTTTCTTGCAGAAGGTATAAGCAATCGTGTCATTCCATTCATCCAATACAATCTAGATTTGTGAGGATCTTTCTGACGCGTATTAGGGGTACAACCACGACGTTGGACGACTTCTGCGTGGGTGAGGGCATCACAGCACCCGGCCTCGGACTCCTTCAATTTCCTCAGCGACACGTTCTAGACACCAATGTGAAATGAGAACCAATTCGAGAGAGAAGTTGCGAAAAAAATGACACACGGAGAGCAGCTGGTTGATAACGTACAGGTTCAATTCGGAATTGGGCACATGCCATGAACATTCTGCAGTTTTGAGGCATAAAGCACCTGTAAGTTGCTGATAAGATCTGATATGGTCCACAGTAATGTCTCCTTTATCCATTTTTCCTTCTGCTAAGTGGTTCATCCATGATTCGAATTTTTTTCATTACTTCGTTGAATACGAGATTTGTGTTAGGTTAGACAGGGGGACATGATTTGTTGAAGCACTCAACAAACTCTGAAAGGCGGCAAAGAAGCCAAAGGAAGCTAAGGTCTCGGCTGTTCTCCTCGATGATTGGAGGCGAAGTAATTCAAGATCCTCCGCATTGTTGGATGCCAGTCAAGTTGGACGGTTTGAAGACAAAGGAGAATTTATCTCAGTCGCGTCAATCAATGCAAGAAAGCCACAGTGAGCCAGAGCTCTCCTTGAGAAGGACCAGAGACACCAGTCACCTCTTTGACGCTGATAACAAGTACTTAAAGAAGAAACTTCGGACAGGTGATACTGCTCCTGATGAACCACTTGGAGACAGCTGAGAATGGGCGGTGGATGCCGCTGCTCCTGTGCCAGAGCACATCCGTCCAACATTCAAGGAGCTGGCTTGCTGAATATACTTGAGTTTGGGGCCAAACCAACCGAGGATTCGATCTCTTTTGCCTGGTATATTTGAAAGGGTGAAAATGATCCTCATGATAACGGCGGCCATGAAGATGACATGCCTGCCAATAGCTCCATGACCAATAAGAATATAGTGAAAGACAGTCTTATGCAGTCATCACATAGTATTGCCACTTGGCGTTGCAACTTGATCCAATGTAAGTTGAAATTGTTGAAACCCTGTGAACAGGCGGAGACAAGACGTTGACGATTTCTCGGACTCGAGGTAATGAAACGATGGGCCAAACAAGGTTGAACCAAACAACGACGAATGCCCCCTGGACCGGCTTACAACTGGTTCTGTGTTCTTTATTCTGCTGCGCAAATAATAGGACATGCGGCACGCTGTAGGGGACCTCGAATATCGTCGACCACCTCGTTGAAGTCGGACAGACGGCGAAAGGATGATACCCAAGATTTCAGGGTTATTGAAAACTTGAAGGAGAGCCAGTTCAAGTTCGGAGTAGGCGATATTGAACAGGCAAATCAGGTCTGCTTTATGCCTATGATACTCCCTCTATTAGTGCATAATCCTCTGCTATAGGAAAGCTTTGTTAAATTGCCAGGTCCTGTTGCACCTCCACGAAGCGTTCGGGACTTGAAATCATCCAAGGTGCCGTCCTCACGAATAGGAAGATTTTTTCATTACGGAGGTTAATATTCACCACTTCGCATTCGAATGGCTTTACCTAAAGTATTTTTATTTATTTATAGGTCTCGCTGCATCGTTGGGATATGGCGCAGCAACAGAAATGATACGTCGAACTGGATCAGGAAAAGATAATTCGTCATCTGTCATGATGTCGGAAACAAATATCAAACGACTTGTATCAAAACTCGTTCAGATGAGGGGGGCAGCTTTAAAGCTAGGGCAATTTATGAGCATTCAAGGTAAGATTTTCGTTTTACCTTAAATTAGTCCCTTAATCTTTTCCAGATACGCATATTCTAAGTCCAGAAGTTGACAGAGTGTTCCGTCAAGTGCAAGATAGCGCACACTATATGCCGGATTGGCAGATGGAGGTTTGCGCCAAAAAAAGCCTCGTCGTGTGTCCATCCTCACCTGCCCTGGGTAGCAAGTTATGACGACCTCCTTTGGCTCGAATTGGTTATCCAATTTCGAGTCCTTCGATCGTATACCCTTTGCGGCAGCGTCAATTGGTCAAGTCCACAACGCGATTCTCGCAGCTTCTGTTTCACCCACAAGGAGAGAAGAGCTAGTCGCTGTGAAGGTTCAGTTCCCCAATATTTCTCGCTCGATAGAGAGCGATCTTGGGTATACTAAACTTTTGTTAACGGCTGGAAAGTTGTTGCCAAAAGGGTTGTTTCTGGACAAGACAATCCAGGTTAGTTATGCCTAACATCGAGAGCACCTTTCACTGAAATGGATTCGCTGTAGGTGATGGGTGCAGAACTCGCAGATGAATGTGATTACAAACGCGAGGCAGCTTTCCTGAAAGTCTTTGGTAGTCCAAAATATCTGGGAAAGGACCCAAGATTCAAAGTTCCATGGGTATGGGATGGTAGCACTTCAACTGTGCTCGTCATGGAGAGAGTTGAAGGCCTCAGTGTCGGCGAAGCAGATATCAGCAACCTTAGCCAAGAAGATAGAAACAAAGTGGGTGTCGTAAGAAAACTATTAATTTCATGGGGAGTGACGTTTCTCTTATTCTAGATTTCGGCCTGGATTATCGAGTTGTGCTTGAAAGAACTTTTTGAGTTCCGGACAATGCAGACCGACCCTAATTGGACAAACTTTCTTTGGAATACTTCCACTCGCCAAATTAATTTGGTCGATTTTGGTGCTACCAGAGAGTATTCGAAAGAGTTTATGGACAATTGGTTCAACATGCTGCAAGCTGCGGCATCTGGGGATAGGGCCGCGTGCATAGATTGGAGCTTAAAATTGGGGTATTTGACGGGAGAGGAAAATGAGGTTTGTCGTTCAAAAAACGTTAATCTCTGAGACAAGTCTTAGCTATCCACAGATGATGCTAAATGCTCACGTTGATTCCATGACGCTCTTGGCCACTCCTTTCAAACCAGAGACGCCCCAACCTTTTTCGTTTGGAAAAGGAACTATATGGGAAGAGGCCACAACAAGGATTCGGGCTCATATACCTGTGATGCTGCAGCATAGGTTGACGCCGCCTCCTCGGGAAACGTATAGTCTGAATAGGTATGTCTTTCATTAATGTGCCTTGCGAAACAACCGCTGACTTTATACAGGAAATTGAGTGGCGCATTCCTGCTCGCGTCCCGCCTTGGGGCGATCGTAGATACACGAATTATTTGGGAGGAAGTTACACGCAAGTATAAGCAAGATTCAGAATGAACATCATATCTATTGGAAAACTAGTTTAGCCATGCCAATTGTGCACATACAACATCCAGGTATGTATGTACCACAGCAGTAAATCATCATAATGGATCCGGATATCTCTATATGGGTGTCGTAAACTATTCAGTCTTCAGCGCATTCACTTTAGCTCTTTCTGCCTCCCGGTTGCTGTAAATCTTGTCCGTAAAGGGTCTGAAATGTAGAACATGAGATCCAGGAGCAAACTTGAGAGGTGATGGCAGCATACCCTTCAAATCTAAGTGCAATGAGGTAGACGATGTACACATAAAATGTGATGAGCAAACCAGCTGGTTTCTCGTACCTGTGAATGGCGTCAGACAATGGGTACACATCAAGGATATGGTGTGGAACTCACCAAAGAGCAGTAGCGGCAAAACAGAGGGTACTGCCTACATACATGGGGTCTCGTAAAACATTAAAGGGAAATCTAGAAACCGAGGAGTCAGCTCGGTTAAAGTACAAACAAAAGACATTGGAAGGAAAAAAAAGAAATTATACGAACCCTTCAACTCTATGATCCATTAAAATTCCAAAGTAATCGCCCAAGAATGTGCCAGTGATACCCAGAGCCCATGTTGAGGTGACGACAAAGAGTTGACCCAGAAGGAAGAGAGCGACCGGAACGACCGTCGCGAATGGCTCTGGCAGGATATGCTTATGGGGTTGATCTACCAAGGCAAGATGATAGCTGAGAGGCAAGAATTAGGTCATTCGTTCTTTACACGAGAGGATGTAGACCCACAGTCGATCCCTCAAGATACCAAAGGAAAAGATGAGAATTGCAAGGAAGTAACATCCGTATCGTGAATTGCCGCCAAAGATACGAGTTATCGTCCTATGTTTATACTCTTTTTTTTTTTTTTAAAAATGTTCAACAACTCGTCATATAGTAACTTTAGTGCTTACCATTACGAGCAACCAGATTCCACGCAGTTGGGTTGAAAGCAATAGACAATAGGCATATCAGAAGGGATTTCTGACTCCAAACTACTAACTGACGAGCGCTCATCGTAACCTCGAATGGTGCAGGTTAAAGCCAAGAGATGACGGTCGTGCCATGTGGCAATGTAATTCACGTGACCGTAAAGCAGTTAACCTGAAATTTCTTTTGCTGTTTACAGTTTCACCGCTTGCTCAAATATCCGTTGGATGTGACGTTTCGTTGCTTTCCATCGACATTTACTGTCCGTATGCACATGTTGCGCCGAGAATGTACCCAAATCACTATTACCACTTAGGGTCAACTTAGGGTGACTACATAATAGTACATTTGTTTTCATACTCCTTTGCTACATAAGATCGAGGTGATGGTGGAGGAGCAGCCTCTTCCGGGTGAATGATGAACACACCCTGTTCAATTGACCTTACGATATCTTCATGCTTCGCAAGCAAAGAACCAATTTTGGCACGAGTAAAAGGGAATCGTGGTGACCCAGTATAAATATAGAGGTCAATGTGGGGATAGCATGACGGAGATTCTGTCAAGGCTGTAAGCGTTGAAAAGTCGATGCCGTCAATATCTGGCCAGGAAGCGTCCGTAGGGTCAACATAGATCTCGATGGTCAGTTCTTGGACGGAGGGAGCGGTTTTGATGGTTTCAACTGCTGTAGGGAGAAAACTTGTGCACCAGGTCTCACCAGAGATCTGGATTTTGAAATAAACTTCAGCATGAACAGTGAGGTGTTGGAGGTGAGGAAGGGAGGAAAGATCGACTGTATCAGCGGCTTCTGTCTCGAGGAATTCAGCAGATTCCTTAATGATACGCCAAATGAGATAACAGCTCACCTGGCCCTTCACGGGTAAGAGAAAGATACAAGTTCTTTAGGGTGTTTGAAGAAATTCCGAAAACAGCCAACATTATTTCATGGCATGAAAAATCGTATTTCAGTGTCTGAAGCTCGAGAATGTGTTTTCTTGCCCAAGTGCGGAAAACCTCGCTATCCTCATGTTCGAGTCCTTGAAGTGCAAGGGATTTTATTTGAGGATGAGCTGTCTCTAGGTCTTGACGTTCAGTTTCGGGAGATCTGGAAAGTGAGAGATAGTCGATGTTCGCATGGTTATCGAGCGTGGAGAGGGGAAAAACCACGTTTCCGACGTGTACCTCTCGCATCGTCGGTAAATGGAGGCAGTGAGTCTCCACAGCTGTTCTGAAGCTCTGCGGAAGATCTTTCCACAAGAGAGCAGAGCAAGTCCAATATCGCCGAGCCGGAAACATGAAACACTCCAACATGGGGAACATGGGCAAAAGCGAAGTGATTTCTTCCAGATAGGCATCCTGGCGATATCTGAATTCGACTTGCAGGACAGCGACATAATTTACGATCCGAGGCGCCTCGGAAAGATATCTGAGCAGATCGGACACCCTGAAGCTGTAGGTGAAATCAGTGGGTCCTGGGGCGATGATGATGTGGTGGAACCGATATCGCTCGACGATATGAGAGAGAATCGGGTGGGCCTTCGAGCATGCAAAGAGGGCATTTGGATGTGATTTGAGAAAGCTGAAAATGTAATCGATGATATCGAATGGGAGTTGCGGTGTGGTTGAAGATACTGGTACCAGTTCCTGGCTCACTCGTCAGTGCATTGCACTCTGTTCTGGGCTCGATACTCACGGAAGACGAACTGCCAACTTGAATGGTTTCGGTCGTAGCAGAACTTGAAGAACGTCACGTCACATTTTTATCGGCCCAAGATAGTGAATCAGTTCCACGGTGCAGACTGCCTCCAACTCATCGTCGAGTTAGCCCGCCTGTTATCAAAGACAATGAACCAGAGCCAAATCCCGCCCGGACGCCGTCGTCTTTCATCGTCTTTGTGGCTTGGGTCAAAGCTCCATTGATGATGACCCTGATCATCAACCGTCGATCATCGCCTCTCCTGATGTGAGTCTTTTCATTCCTCTCTGAACTACTTTCCATTTCTGGATACGGGAAATTGCTCGAAAACAGCGAGTCGCACTCACGACAGTCCAGATGGGAAAGGGCTGGTGAGTAGATCAGTTCGAATTCTCAGGCGGGTATCATGATGGAAATGCTGGACAACGGCGTAATTTCAGTCTGCTACTCATTTCCCGATAACACACAC